>MDSX01043470.1_pt1 | contig 30460 bp, 28 predicted proteins | sample 811141 | NCBI WGS metagenome assembly MDSX01 (sample SAMN05326642, study PRJNA326480) | marine metagenome | isolation source: seawater | place: Atlantic Ocean: South East | collected 2010
GGGGAGCATTTGGCGTTACTACTATTTTTTCTTTTGAAACACCATATGTTGACACAAGATCATTTTTACTCCAATCACTCACTGTAAAGACTCTTTCAGCAATCTTAGCTCCTTTTCTAACCTGTTTTTGATAATACTTTGCCGCCTTTGGGGTGATCCATTCTGGATGGTGCTCAAAATTCAAATCGTGAATAGTAATCCACTGCCGCACTGAGCTTCTAGCCGGTAAACCGTCAGGTGACCAGTATAAATGTGCACCAATTCTTCGAATTGCAATAGGTACAGAAATGTCATTCCAAACTTTCCAAAGTAGCGGATGACGAGCCATTGGAGATATAACTATGAATTGAACATTTGTGAAGTTCAGCCCAAAAAGTGCAGTGTCAATTTTGCGGTCTAGTAAAAGAAAAAAACTGTGCTGAGGAAAAGACGGAATAATTTGCTCCAGCATTTTTAAGGTGTAGACGCCTGTGCCTTCTAATTTTCCCGGCAGCAGCCAACGTGCATTCACAGCTATTTTCATATCTCAAATGTACAAAAGCCAAGTTCTTAGCGTTAGTAAAGCGGTATATTCGCTGCCAAATTCGCTTAATTAGCGTCAAACCATGTTGAAAAGAATCGAACAGTTCACGGATAGCCCTACTGGATTAGCTCTGGCAAAAGGAGGTTCAATAGTTCTTTTTTTTAAAGTTCTTGGAGCTCTAGGAGGGTATATTCTTCTCTATAGCATTTCAAAAGTTGGTGGCGAGCTTGCCGTAGGAATTTATGAGGTGGCATTCACGGTGGTGTTGATTGGCGCCACGCTGTCTAGATGGGGTTTAGATACCGTTTTAGTTCGTGAAATGGCGCGAGATCAACATGAAAATTTGGCGAGTAAAACCCTCTATTTATCTGTTTTAAAAAGGGTGTTTATTCTTTCTGTTTTCTGGGCGAGCTTAACTTTTGTTTGCGCATCGCTACTTACCAATCTCTTTTTTAAAGAAACACCTACACATGTTTTAATAACTGCAGCATGTTCAATAATCCCGTTTACTTTGATGGTGTTAAATGCAGAGGTTTTTCGCGCTACGGGAAAGTCGCTTCTTTTTTCGCTTAATCAGCACGGTACGGTATATGTCCTCATTGGGATTATCCTTGCATTTGTACCGTTTCCTGAACAATATACTGCAGCAGCAGCAGCTCAAACATCGCTGTTTTTATTGTTAGGTATCTCAGGTCTGTTTTTCCTTTGGTCTACCGTTTATATTTTGAATACAATGAAAGGGGAGCAGGCAACTACCCAAGGATGGAGGGGAAAGTTGTTTTCTCTTGGAACACCCATGCTTATTTCATCTTCTCTATTTCTTGTCATTAGCTGGTCAGACACTTTAATGCTAGGCTATTACTTGCCGGAAGGAGACGTTGGGATATATCGAATTGTTTTTAAAATTGTTACCCTTATTACTTTTACTCAGTTTGCTCTTAATACCGTGGTTGCACCCATGGTAAGTGCACTAAGAAACCAACGGGAAGAACTTTATGAAATGGCTGCAAAGGTTGCTCAATTGAATTTATATACTGCAGGGCCAACTTTTCTTTTAGTCCTGTTCTTGGGACCATTTCTTATTGGCATCTTTGGTGTTGAGAATCCTGTTGCTGCCTATCCGTGGTTGATACTTTTGGCTTTTGGTCAGCTTACGAATGCTTTCGCTGGTCCCGTGATGAATATCTTGAATATGACGGGCTATGAAAAAAGTGCTAGAAATACCATGCTAGTTACTGCTATTCTAAATGTAATTCTCAATGTTTTATTGATACCGCAATTTGGGCCATTAGGAGCTGCTATTGCTACTACAATTACAATGATTGGCTGGAACTTATGGGCGGCTTTGCTCGTATTTAAATACCACGGAGTTATAGCAGTTCCGTTCTTCACTCACATTCGTCGTAATGAAAAAGGCTAATCTCTTTCTAATTGGTGCTGCAAAAGCTGGTACTACTGCGCTTTCCGAGTTATTGACTTGTCACGAAGAAGTATCCGGAATGGCAATCAAGGAACCAGGGCATTTTTGTACTGACATATATGAAAGAGGGTTTTCAAAAGAATATCAAAACCTCCTTCGTTGGTCGGAAAAAGAATACTTTGAGAGGGATTTTGAAAAACGCCATATGTCCTTTATTGAAGAGGTTCATAATTATGATAAGTTAGTTCAAAATACCCCACAATCAACCTATATCCTAGATGCGTCAACGGCATATTTGCCCAGTGTAAATGCTGCTGAAAATGTTGCGCAGTACAATCCGAACGCCAAGATTATAGTCTGTCTTCGAAATCCAATTACTCGAGCTTATAGCCATTTCAACATGGCCTTAAAATACGGTAAAGAACAACGAACATTTTTGGAGGCGGTCAAGGCTGAATCTACATTAAAGGCAAGGTGGGGCTGGGAAGAAGGATACTTAGAATGGGGTCTATATGCGCCTCAAGTAAAACGATGGCTAAAGCATTTTGCTACAAAGCAAGTTCTTATAATATGGCAGGAAAAAATGCTTTTTGAACCCAGTGTTGTCCATGAAGAAATTGAAATCTTTCTTGGTTTAAACAGTAAATTTAAAGCGCCTAATAATTCAGTTCATGAATCAGAAGTGCCCAGAAGTAAAATAGCATCAACATTGATTGGTAGTTTTGGTCCCAAAGTGGCCTCTGTCTTACCTCATGTTGTTAAACAAAAAGTGAAAGGATTCGTACTTTCTAAACCTGATTCAATGAATAAGGAGGCAAGCTCATTTTTACTTCGTTATTTTGCACCTTCAATAAACGAATTGGAAGCCCTCTTAAACAAGGATTTAACTCACTGGAAAGAAATATAATATGGAATATAGTAGCTCAAATTTGATTTCATTTGTTTACCGGAACAGAAAGCCAATAATCATCATACCCTTCCTTTCAATGATTGTTGCTGTTCTTTTTAGTGGTCCTAATTTTATCAAACCACTTTTTCAATCTCAGGTTATTCTTTTCCCGTCCACAACGAATTCAGTTTCCAAGGCCTTACTGCCGCAAACTAATGGATACGGTGATGAAGATATTTTTGAATACGGTGATGAACAACAAGCTGAGCAACTTCTACAGATTTTGAGTTCAGGAGAAATACGGGATAGTGTGATATTCAAATTTGATTTGATGAATCATTATGACATTGACCCGGAATCAGATTACCCTAGGACAAAACTATTCAAGGAGTATGAAAATAAAATTGAATTCGTCCGAACACAATTTATGTCTGTTGAAATAAATGTATTAGATACGGACCCGCAATTAGCAGCGGATATCGCCAATTACATTTATAAATTAGTGGATAAGGTTAAACGACGAGTAGCACGAGGTCGAGCGGAAATCGGGCTTCAGATTGTTGAGACAGAATACAGGAGCCTTCAAAGAGAAATACAAGTTATGGAGGGCAAAATTACTGAACTCCGTTTTAAGGGCGTGCATGACTATGAAAGTCAAAGTGCGGTGTTCAATGAGCAATATGCTATTGCGCTTGCCTCAGGCGCTCCTCAAATTAGGTTAACCCAATTGGAAACCCGTCTAGATACTTTGGCTAAATATGGAGGAAGGTATGTTGCCCTGCGTGACGAGTTACAACTATTAAAAGAAGAAGAAGTAAAGCTTAAGACTAAGTTTGATCAAGCAAAGGTTGATGTAAAACAGAATTTACCTGCTACGTTCAAAGTAGATGAGGCTCGTCCAGCTGAGCGTAAAACGTATCCAAAACGGAGTGTTTTAATTCTTGCTATAGGTTTTGCGGCATTCGTCCTAGTTGTTTTTACACTTTTAGTTCGAAACACCCTCTTGGAATTTCGCGCTAAGGCGAAGTGATAAATACTCCTCAAATAACGAACAAAGACTTCGCATTTATTGCAGGTTTTGTTTTTTCATTGATTGTTTTGGTGATTGCCAAAGAATGGTGGGAACTTTTGCTGCTCCCTGTAAGTTTGCTGGTAGTTTGGTTGACCCTACATAGGCTGGATTGGGCAATGTGGTTTGTGGTGGCTGCAACGCCATTATCTGTAAATTTAACAGATCTTACTGGTGGGTCGGGGCTGTCTTTGCCCACGGAGCCTATGCTCGTGTTGATTACTGGATTAGTAATCATTAAAATGGTCTTCTATGGTGAATGTGATAAGCGTCTCATTCATCACCCAATTTCAATTGCAATTTATGTATATCTAGTTTGGATGTTAATCACTGTAATTACATCACAACTTCCTTTAGTATCTCTTAAGCAGTGGGTTACACGTGTTTGGTTCATTGTACCCTATTATTTTGTTTTAGGCCATCTTTTTCTGCGTAATCCTAAAAATGCCATTCGTTTCTTATGGATTTTTTTAGTTCCACTAATTATTGCATGCCTTTACACCATTTTTATTCATAGCCAATATGGTTTTACTAAGAAGACTTCAACATGGGTTATGTTTCCATTGTTTAAAGAGCACACCTCTTACGGTGCTGTTTTGGCCATGTTTTATCCTGCTGCTATTTATCTAACTTTCCGTAAATCATCTTGGGGCTTAAAATCAGTAGCTTTTTTACTTCTGTTAATTCTTACCGGAGCTTTAGTACTTTCCTATACTCGCGCGGCATGGCTTTCTCTTGCAGGTGCGGGTCTAGTATATCTTGTGTATGTATTCCGTATGTCCAAACCTTTAGTATGGTCATTGGTAGGGCTTGTGTTTGTAATTGCTGCATTCAATTTCTCCATGATTAGTTCCAAGTTTGAAAGAAATACAACAGATTCCTCAGACGATTTAAATGAACATGTAGCATCTGTTACTAATGTTAGCACTGATGCTTCGAATTTGGAGCGAATTAATCGTTGGAAGTGTGCTTTACGAATGTATGCGGAGCGTCCTTTCTTAGGTCATGGCCCGGGTACTTACATGTTTTTATATGCTCCTTATCAAAAGCCCTCCGAGAAAACAATTATTTCTACTAATGGGGGAAATCGCGGCAATGCTCACAGCGAATATTTGGGTCCGCTTGCCGAATCCGGTTTTTTTGGTCTAGCCACACTCTTAGGTTTAATCATTACCGTAATTGTAGTTTCTGTTCATACTTACCAGCGTATAGAAAATCAAAGGATTCAGGGTATACTTCGTGTAGCTTTCTTAGGGTTGATTACCTACTATCTCCATGGGTTTCTAAATAATTTCCTGGATATGGACAAAGCGAGTGCTCCCTTTTGGGGATTTACCGCACTGATTGCTTCACTTTCAATTAATCATCCGGTAAAGTTTAAGCAATTTTTAAAGAGATAGTTGTTCGTCCTAATGCTTATAAGAGAATAACTGCTCCTCTTTATTATTTGACCCGAACCTTGCGTTTTTTACCCGATTTTCTGCATGTATTGTTCATTGAAGTGTGAACATTTATCCTAAAAGACTTGCTTTTGTGCGCTGAAAATGCAATTTTAGCAAGACTTAACATTCGTTTAACAAAAATAGGTACAATGAAAAACAAGTTTTTACTCGTTTGGTCATTTCTGATTGCATTTAGCGCAACTGCGTTTGCTCAGAACGATCCAAAGAAGGGCGAGGTGCCAGAAGTTCCAGATGTTTTTGAACAACTGGAAGAGGTAGTAGTTACTGCCGGTGGTATCGCTCGTGAAAAGAAAGCACTAGGTTTTGGTGTTGAAGAAGTAAAAGGTGCTTCTATCAAAGAATCCGGTGAGACAAACATCATCAGTGGTATTTCCGCTAAGGTGAGTGGTGTTCAAGTCACAAACTCATCCGGTGCTGCTGGAGCTGCTTCTTACATTAAGATTCGTGGTAACGCTACGTTCTCTTCTAATGACAATCAGCCATTGATGGTTGTGGATGGCGTGCCCATTGACAACTCTCAAATCGCAACCTCAGATTTGCGTTCGGGTGTTGCGAATTCAAATCGTGCTATTGACATTAACCCAGACGATATTGAAAGTATTTCAGTTCTAAAAGGTGGTGCAGCTGCTGCGCTTTACGGTACTCGTGGAGCAAACGGTGTAATCTTAATCACTACTAAAAAGGGAGCGTATAATCAAGATTTCAAGGTAAATGTGAGTTCTTCTATGGAAATTTCACAAGTGAACAAAATGCCTGAAGTTCAGAATAAGTACTCTCAAGGTTACTTTGGTGATTATTTAGGAGGTACAGGTAACCCATTCTCTTGGGGTCCAGCTTTATCAGATTTAGCATATGACTCTAATGGTATGATTACTCAAGATTCTGCTACTGTAGCAGCTAATCCAGGTGGAGTTTCTCCGTATGACAATACGGGATTCCTACAAAGAGGTAGAAGGTTAAATAATTCTATTACTCTTTCTGGTGGTGGTCAAAAAAGTGCATACTATTTGTCTATTTCAAACTTACAGGATCAAGGTATAGTTCCTTTAAACCAGTTTGATCGTACGACTATCCGTCTTACGGGTACAGGACAAATTGCTTCAAACTTAAAAGCTACTGCATCTTTAGCGTATTCAAATTCAGGAGGTTACCGTGTCCAGCAAGGTTCTAATACATCAGGTTTGATGTTAGGTTTGTTACGTACGCCTCCAACATTTGATAATTCAAATGGCGTTGAAAACCCGACTGATCCTGCGGCTTATTTGAATGCTGATGGTTCTCAAAGAAACTATCGTGCTGGTGGAGGTTATGATAACCCTTATTGGACGATTAACATGAACCCGTTTACTGATGAAGTAAATCGTGTTTTTGGTTACACCAAATTTGATTGGTCTCCAGCTGATGACTTATTAATTTCTTACCGTTACGGTATTGATCAATATTCTGATGTACGTAAGCAGGTTATCGCTATAAACTCGAGAACGTTCCCTGGCGGTTCAATCTCTGATGAAGTATATTCTATTAAGGAGCAAAATCATGACCTTACAGCCACATATAAAATGGATTTCGGTCCTATTGGTGCAAACTTCTTAGGAGGTTTCAACGCTAACCAACGTGATCGCAAATATGTAGGTACTTACGGTACGGGATTAGTTCTTCCTAGCTTCTACAATATGAGTAATGCGCAGAATCAACAGGCTTATGAAAGTGTTGTTGGTCGTCGTTTATTTGGTATGTATGCTGAAGCTCAATTTGACTATGAAGATTGGGCTTTCTTGACATTGACTGGTCGTCGTGATCAAGCGTCTACTTTTGGTAATGTTGGTACGCCAATTATTTATCCATCTGCATCGCTAGCCTTGATCCTAACGGAGGCTCTAGATATTCAAAGTGATGTTTTGAATTTTGCTAAGCTTCGTTTGTCAAGTGCGCAAGTAGGTTCTGAACCTCCGTTTGCGTCTAATGCGACATACTTCAACCAAGCAGGTGTTGGTTCAGGTTGGATCAATGGAATTAGTTTCCCTTACCAAGGTGTAACTGGTTTTACTCAAAGCGATGTTTTAGGTAATCCAGATTTAAGACCTGAGTACACTATCACTAACGAAGTTGGTTTTGAGGCACGTATGTTCGGTAATAAGGTTTCTGCAGATGTTACTTTGTACCAGCAGACTTCTGAAGATTTGATTGTAGCTGTGCCAGTGGCTGGTTCATCTGGTTTTACTTCTTCATTCGTGAATGCAGGATCTATGACCAATACAGGTGTGGAAGTTCAATTGAATACGAAGCTGATTGATACTGAAGATTTTAAGTTAGATGCAGGAATGACATTTACGCGTAACCGCAACATCGTTAAGAAATTAGCTGATGGTGTAGACGTTATCTCTCTTCCTTGGGGCTTCTTTGGTGCTAACCAACGCCTTGTTGAAGGTGAAGCTTACGGAACACTTTACGGTGATGACTGGGCTCGCGACGAAGCAGGTAATGCACTAGTTGACGCTTCTGGCTATCCAATCTACTCTTCAACTGAGGTAGTAGTAGGTAATCCAAATCCAGATTATTTAATGGGTATCACTACAGGTGCTTCATACAAAAACTGGAGTTTCAATTGGTTATGGGATATTCGTCAAGGTGGCGATATCTGGAACGGTACAAGAGGTGCATTATATTACTTCGGTACTCACATTGATACTGACGTCATGCCAGACGGTACGGCTCGTGGTGAGACTTTTGTTTGGGAAGATGTTGTCACAGGAAACAACGGTGTGTATGCACCAGGCACTGAAGACGCAGATGGAAATGATATTAGCGGTCAAGCAAATACTTCTCAAATTCCAAACGATATAGATTCTTACGCTCTTGGTCCACTTTCTGGATTTACAGGAGCTTCTCGTCCATTCATTGAGGACGGAAGTTGGGTACGTTTGAGAAACATTGGAGTGAACTATAAGTTTAACCCTGATGCTCTGAGCGGTACTAAATTGAAAGGCTTGTCAGTTGGTGTTAGCGGACGCAACATCTTCTTGAGTACTCCTTACCGCGGTGTTGATCCAGAGACGAACCTCTCTGGTGCAACAAATAGCCAAGGTGCGGATTACTTCAACATGCCTAATACTATGGGTATCATCTTCAACTTGAAGGCTAACCTCTAAATAATTAAGCATTATGAAAATTAAATCATTAGCAATTTTAGCGGTAGCCGCACTTGGGTTTACTGCTTGTTCAGATGCATGGTTGGAAGAGTATAAGCTCGACCAAAACCGTCCTTCTGACGTAAGTATGGAGGTACTTCTTCCCTCTGCTCAGGCCGCATATGGTATGACGCAGGGTGATGTATTGCCTCGATTGACTAGCATTTTTATGCAGCAAATGACCGGTACGGATCGTCAATCTTTGGCGCACAACCGTTACGCACAGATTGGTGAAGGTGATTTCAACACTCCTTGGAATAATTCCTATGCAGGAGGCCTCTACGATCTCAAACTGATTGAGGACAAAGCGATTGCTGCTGATGCTTCAGCGTACGTTGGTGTGACCAAAATCATGACAGCAATGTATTTAGGTGTATTGACAGATCACTTTGGTGATATTCCTTACACTGAAGCATTGCAAGGTGCGGATAACTTGAAAGTTATGTTTGATACGCAAGAGGACATCTACAATACCATTTTCACTTTATTGAGTGAAGGTAAGGATGCTTTGGCTCAACCTTCTTCTGTAACTCCAGGTGGTGACGATTTAATCCACGGTGGTGACTTGGCAGCTTGGGCTGCAACCGCTGATGGTATTAGAGCTCGTCATTTAAATCACTTAAGCAAAACATCGCAGTACAATGCTGCGAATGTTATTGCTGCTTGTGATGACGCCTTAAATGCTGGTGTTTACTGTACTATAGGTTTCGAAGCAGCATTGAATCAAAACCCATGGTACCAGTTTACTGTAATTGATCGTGCAGGTTACATTAGCCAATTTGGTACAATGTATGATATGATGGAAGCATCTTCAGATCCACGTATAGATCTTTACCGTTCTGGAGATAGTTTGACTATGCCTGCTTACGGTGATGCAACGTCTGCTCTTCCTATCGTAACTCCATTTGAAATCATGTTTGTTAAAGCTGAGGCTCAATTGGCAGGTAGCGCATCAGACGCCCGTGCAACTTTAGAGTCAGCAATTGAATCACATATGACATGGTTAGGTGTTGATGCCGGTGATATTGCAACTTATGTTGCTGCGTTGCCTGCGACTACAGATCTAGAGTTAATCATGAATGAGAAGTATGTTGCTATGTTCTCTTCAAGTGAGTCATGGACTGACTGGAGAAGAACAGGTTTCCCAACGTTGAGTGCACCTGCAGATGCAAACCTAAGTGGTATGCCACGCAGAATGCCTTATCCAGAGGGTGAGTACTTATACAACGCTGACAATGTACCTATGCCATTGACATCATCTCCTGATGATAAATTTGGTGTTACTACTACTTACCGTTTATGGTGGGATATGTAATCCGACAGATCATTTGATCATATAAAGGCCGCCGCTCCCATTGGGAGCGGCGGTTTTTTTATCCTGAAATTGATGGTACCAAAAATCCCCTTCTTTCCAATCGTACTTTCTCTTTATCAAAGGATATAATAAATACTTGAGAATAATGTTTTGGGAGAACAATCGTACAATTCTTTCATGTTTTAGGTTATATCATGAATTTAAATGAACCTCGATAGAGGACTATTCATTTCGTTTTTCTCTTCTTTATACTATGGTCTTGTAATCAGAATAATGATTTTAGATCTGGCGATATGCGAGATTTCATAGGTACGAATGCTACAACGCCGAGCCTACAAGTTGAACCTTTTCCTAATTATGAGAGCCATTGGATTTATTGTGGTTCGTATTGGATAGGCAAGCACGAGCATCATATTATTACGGATTCCATTTGGTACGCGAAGGATACGACAATCTCTATTCAAGAGGATATTACCGGTGTACCAGCAACACATCCCTGCAAGCTCTTGAGGGTTTTAAGACGAGACTTTGTACATTTTGTTAGTTTGAACGAACCCAAGGGAATTTACATACTAAGTATCTCTACAAAAAACACTTCATCTATTGAGCGCATTGACTAATGGGGTATTTTTATCCCATGGAAAAAAGCATCATCCTTTCTCTTCAAAAATCTTTTGGTGATAGCGCTATTTCGCGCACAGAGATAAATGACTTCCAAGAGAAACATCAATGCGTCATAGAACAGGATTGGTTGGAATTTGATGAGGCGGAGGATTGTTATTACCTAACACCAGAGCTGTTGGAGTATAAGGCGTCCCAAAAAGCGAACTATGAAGCACTCGGTCTTGGTGATCTTGAGGATGAAATAGTTAGTGCCTTAGAACGCGGTAAATCTATTCCTTGGGGAAAGGTTGCTTTGGCCATGTGGTTCTTTTTCTTGTTTATTGTGATATATACCATAATAGAAGCCCTTTTTTAAATTCGGCCCATACAAATAAGCATAAAAAAGCCCACCGCTTGCGGTGGGCTTTTATCTATATCAAGCAATACTTACTTCGCTCGTTCCTTATAAGATCCGTCAGCAGTATTGATTACTATTTCTTCGTCCGTTTTTATGAAAAGTGGTACTTGAACTTGTGCACCACCCTCTAAAGTTACAGTCTTCATTGCATTAGTTGAAGTATTTCCTTTAACTGCAGGTTCCGCATAGGTGACTTTCAAATTGACCGTTCGTGGTAATTCAACGGCCATTGCTCTGCTCTCAGTTGCATGAAATAAAACCAAACACATCATACCGTCTACTAAGAAATCCGGTGCGTTGATTAAGTCTTTTGCAAAAGTTAACTGCTCGTAATTTTCGGTATTCATGAAGTGGTAATCGGTACCGTCATTATATAAAAACTGGTATTGACGAGTTTCTACATCAATAGTTTCGATTTTTGAGCCCGCAGGAAAGGTATTATCCAATACACGACCGGTTTCAAGGTTTTTGATTTTTGTACGAACGAATGCGGCTCCTTTTCCTGGTTTTACGTGAAGGAACTCAACAACCTGAAACGGCTGTCCATTAAAATGGATACACATTCCGTTTTTAATATCTGAAGTACTTGCCATAATGCATTTTTTTAATGCTTAAATATAGTGGAATTCGACTGGGCTTTTTCTTTCCTTAATAATGCTTTTCAAGGATTAGTTCACTATCACAGAAAGCATATTCACGCTCAACATAATTACTGGCAACAATAATTGTTTTGCCTAGAGCGAATTCTTGGATCAGCTGATGATAAAATTGAATACCCTCCTTATCTAAATTACTCGTTGGTTCATCTAAGAGCAATAGAGTGCGGGAACTGGCAATTGCTAATAATAACCGAACTCTCTGTAGCATCCCGGAACTATACGTTTGAATTCGCTTCTCTTGATGTTTATTGAGTCCTGCAATGTCTATCCATTTAGACAATTGAACCGTTTCTTCAAACCCACACATCAAGTCGTGGAACCTCAAGGTTTCTTTGAGGGTAAACATGGGATTAAGGGCCATATATGGCGCCACCATACTACAATGTTTTCCAGCTTCATTTGCAGCTATGGGACTATTGAAATTGTATTTAGGTGGATTATTAGAGGCTTCAACAGCTCCGCTAAGAATCTTGATTAAGGTAGATTTTCCTGAGCCATTAGATCCTAAAACCACTGTTTTTGAGCCGGCTTCAAAGATGTGTGTGATATTCCTAAGAATATGTTGATTGCCGAATTTTTTCTCAAGTCCGTTTAAAGTAACCATAGGCTTATTTTCTGATAAGCCCTCGTTCACTGGATTCAATGAAATCAATAATTTCAGAGGCTAATGGGCTCGAGCTAAACTCAACTTTCACTGACTCTACGGCTTGACTAATATTTTTTCCGCTTTGGTAGATGATCCTATAGACATCTTGAATCTCCCTAATCTGCTCGTTGTTGAATTCCCTTCTGCGCAACCCAACACTATTTACTCCTGCATAGGTTAATGGATCTCCTGCCGCCGTAATAAATGGAGGAACATCTTTTCTAACCATTGCACCGCCACCAACCATTACATGGTCGGCAATTTTAACAAATTGATGTACGGCACTTAGTCCAGAGATTATGGACCAATCACCTACTTCCACGTGACCAGCAAGTGCAACAGAGTTTACTAGAATCACTCTATTCCCAATGATGCAATCATGAGCTATATGCACATAAGCCATGACAAGACAGTCTTTACCTAATGTTGTTTTTCCGTAGGCTTTGGTACCACGGTTGATGGTAACACATTCACGAATAGTAGTTCTATCACCAATTTCTACTGTTGTGTGCTCACCGTCAAATTTTAGATCCTGCGGAACTGCAGAAATTACCGCACCGGGATATATGTTACAATGGGCACCAATTCGCGCGCCATTCATTATAGTGACATTTGGCCCAATCCATGTTCCTTCTCCAATTTCTACATCTGCTGCTATGGATGTAAAGGGACCAATTTGAACTTGGTCTCCAATCCTTGCTGTTGGATGTACATCAGAGAATTTATGGATCATTATTTGGTGATCTGCGCCATAAGCTCTGCCTCACTAACAAGAGTATCGCCAACAAATGCTCGTCCTAGCATGTGAACAATTCCTCTGCGTATTGGGCTTATTAGCTTTAAATCAAAGACTAGAGTATCGCCGGGAACTACTTTCTGCTTGAATTTCACATTATCAATTTTCATGAAATACGTCAGGTAATTTTCTGGGTCGGGTACTGTGCTCAAGGCAAGAATACCTCCACATTGTGCCATAGCCTCTACTTGAAGAACTCCAGGCATTACCGGTGCGCCAGGGAAATGACCCACAAAAAATGGTTCATTCATGGTTACTGATTTTACACCGACCACACGGTCATGTGTTAATTCAGTAATCTTATCTACTAATAAGAATGGGGATCTATGGGGTATTAAGGCCATAATATCCTCTACTGTTTTTACAGGAGGAACATTAGGGTCGTATTTGGGTGGTCTTGGTTTGCTTTCCTCTTTACGAATCTTTGCTGCCAATGCTTTTGTGAATTCTGCGTTAACCCCGTGTCCTGGTTTCGTTGCTATCAATCTGGCCTTTAATGGGCGACCAAGGAGAGCTATATCTCCAATCACATCTAACAATTTGTGACGGGCGGCTTCATTAGAAAATCGTAGTTCAATATTATTTAGTGTGCCCCTATTCGTTAACTCAACATCTTCTTTGCCAAAGGCTGCCTTTAATTTATCTAGGGTTGCAGGAGCAATCTCTTGATCTACATAGACGATTGCATTATTTAAATCTCCACCTTTAATGAGTCCCTGATCTAAAAGCGGCAATAATTCACGTAAAAAACTAAACGTTCTTGCACTCGCAATCTCTTCCCGGAAATTAGTCATCTGGTCCAAATGTGCGTGCTGAGGACCTAGAACTGAAGTTCCGTAATCAATCAGAGCACTTATTTCAAAGGTATCGCTAGGAAGCGCCATGATTTCACAACCGTCTTCATCTTTGTAAGTGAAGGGTTCTTCTAGCACGTAGTAATTTTTCTCTTGCTCTTGTTCGCAAAGTCCCGCTTCCTGAATCAAATCAACTAAAGGCGCTGCAGAACCATCTAAAATCGGCACTTCGCTACCGTTAAGTTCTATGCGAAGATTGTCCACTCCAAGAGCATAAAGACTAGCCATTAAGTGCTCAACCGTACCTACTGAAGCATCTCCTTTTTGAAGGATTGTTTGGCGGTTGGTTCGATTAATATGTTTAGCTAAAGCTGGAATTTCAACTTGTTCTAAATCCGTTCGTACAAATACAATTCCTGTATTCACCTCACTAGGTACAAGACTTACTTTAACGGATTCTCCTGTATGAAGGGCATTGCCCTCGAATGAAACAGTGTTTCTGAGTGTCTGTTGCAACATATCTATAGGCCTTGTTTTTTAAAGGCCGCGAATGATTTCAAAAAATGTCTACGGTCTAAAGCCGGCGAGCCAAAGATAACTTTATTGTCCGGAACATCATTCATCACGCCGCTTTGGGCATAAATGGTCACATTATTACCAATTTTTAAGTGTCCAATAATACCTACTTGACCTCCGAATTTACAGTCGTCGCCTATGCTTGTAGACCCTGCAATCCCAGTCTGTGCGGCGATTACGCTGTTTTCTCCTATAGTGACGCCATGGGCTATCATGCATTGATTATCTATCTTGGTTCCTTTGCCGATTCGTGTATCAGTAATAGCGCCGCGATCTACCGTTGAATTAGCACCAATGAAAACATCGTCACTTAAAATCGATTTTCCGAGCTGTGGAATGGTATGATATGTGCCGTTTTTATCAGGTGCGAAACCAAAACCTTGAGATCCTATAACGGCTCCTGCTTCAACAACAACCCTGTTTCCTAAACGCGCCGCGCCAAGTATTTTGGCACCAGCTCCAATTCTGCAATCATTACCCACCACTGCACCTGCTGCCACAATAGCACCTGCCTCTATTATACAATTATTGCCAATAGTAGCTTTGGAAGAAATATGAGCACTACTTCTGTCATCAAATGGCGAGCTATCCAGTTCATTTTCTAAGTTCACTAAATGCATCATGAATGTCATGTATGGATCATCACATTCGATTATTGCTGCGCTAGTTTCCAGTGTAGTACCTTTTTTAACTAGTATAGCTGAGGCATTAGAGGTTGCTGCTTGGGCAGCATATTTTGGATTAGATAAGAAGCTTAGAAATCCAATTTGCGCATCTTCAAGTGCGGAAATACCATTGATTTCAATATTTTCTCGCCCGGCGGGACATGTTACACCAAGTGAGTCGCAAATAGACTTTAAAGATTTCTGGGAATGCTTCATAGTAAATGTCTCAATTCTCTTGGGAAACAAATGAAATGTCGTTCAACGGGCTCGCTTAGTGCGTTAATGGTCATTTGATCTGCCGCTTCACTGATATCGCTGATTCTTCCGTCTTTGTACAATAAGTTGATGTGTCCTTTCTTTTTGTTGTAGGCGTGATTCTTAACCTTGTCAATGATCAACATATAATGCTCTTCTCCATGCTCGAAACCATATTGGTTTCGAATTCCTTCGGCCATTTTATTGGACAACTCTTGCTCAAAGGGTTCTTCTTGTAAGCGTATTTTCAAAAGGTCTCTATTGATGATTCTGGAGCTTAGATCACTTAATAGAACATCCTTGTTTCCGGTCCATTCTTTAATGGCGCTCATGATATCAAAGTCATCAAGGCTTAAGAACTTTTTGAGAATATCAGGATTTTCTTCAAAGTCATTCCACGTGTAATCTTCTGTTAAAAAGTGCTTGAGAGCTGCAGGTCCAGCTATTGCCATTCCTTGAGATGCTAAATACTTTGCACGCTTCAGAATATTGACGAGCATAAACTCTGCGCTGATAACAGTCTTGTGCATATAGACCTGCCAATACATAAGCCTGCGTGCAACCAGAAATTTTTCTACGCTATAAATTCCTTTTGAATCAACTACAAGCTGGTCGTCTTTGACATTCAACATAGTAAGTAAACGCTCAGAATTGACGCTTCCCTCTGTGACCCCTGAATAAAACGAATCTCTACGCAAATAATCCAGACGATCTACATCCAATTGCGATGAAATAAGTTGGTGGAGATAGGCCTTTGAATAATTATTCGTGAAAATATCTATGGCCAAACCTAGCGATCCGTCAAACTCAATATTGAGTTCTTCCATGATTTTTAAGCTCAACGCCTCATGGCTAACACCCGGAATTAAGGTGTGTTCCAAGGCATGTGAGAAGGGCCCGTGTCCAATATCATGTAGCAGAATGGCAATTAAAACGCCCCGTTCTTCCTCACTGTTAATTTCTTGTCCTTTTTGACGCAACGTATAAATGGCACGCCCCATGAGGTGCATGGCCCCGATCGCATGATGAAATCTCGTATGATATGCTCCAGGATAGACCAAATATGTTAAGCCTAATTGGGAGATTCTACGCAGACGTTGAAAATAGGGATGGTTGATCAGCTCATAAATGAGAGGATCTTTAATCGTAATAAATCCGTAGATAGGATCGTTAATGATTTTGTTCTTCGTGCTCAAAGTCAATAGTTTTACCTGTATCGTAAAAATACTACAGGTCTTAAGGCGAGTCGGGGTTCTCACGCATTACTTTTAACAAGTATAAAACGATCAATTATGCCGAATATTTTATGGGTTGATGATGAAATACATATGCTCAAAGGACATTTGCTTTTTTTGGAGAGTAAGGACTATTCATTTCAAACCTGTAATAACGGAATTGATGCCATTGAACTCTTTGAGCATACAAGTTTTGATGCAGTATTTCTAGATGAAAATATGCCCGGATTGTCCGGTTTAGAGGTACTCGAACAAATGAAATCTATACGCCCCGAAACGCCAATTGTCATGATAACCAAAAGCGAGGAGGAACGTATTATGGAAATGGCAATTGGTTCAAAAATCGCCGATTATCTTATAAAACCTGTGAATCCAAACCAAGTTTTGTTGAGTTTGAAAAAAATCCTAAAGGGAAAAGAACTAGTTTCCCAAAAGGCTACTAGAGGCTATCAGCAGGTATTCGGAAAATTGACCTTAGAAATGCAACAGTTAGAAACATGGCAAGAATGGTCAGATTTTTACCGTGAATTACTGCGTTGGGAATTGGAATTAGAAAAAAGTTCTGAGGAAGGATTGAAAAGCGTTTTGGCAACGCAAAAGAGTGAAGCTAACGAACTGTTCTCCAGGTATATTTCAAACCATTATGAGAATTGGTTTGAATCCAAGGACCGACCCATGCTTTCTCATGAAGTAGTTGGGCAGATTGTAGCTCCAGAGATCAGAGCAGGTGAAAAAGTCTTTTTTGTTGTGGTAGATAATCTTCGGTTAGATCAATGGTTGGTTATGAAGCCCATGATTTCAGAGGATTTTAATATTAACACTGAAGGTATTTACAGCAGTATCTTACCTAGTGCAACTCAGTATGCTCGAAATGCGCTTTTTGCGGGCATGATGCCTTTAGATATAAAAAACAATTATCCTCAGTACTGGAAGGAAGAGCATGAGGAGGGTAGTTTGAATGAATTTGAAGGAGAGCTTTTTAAGGAACAATTAAAAAGCTTGGGACTTGGTTCAAAGAATGTGAAGTATACCAAGGTGACAAATATTCACTGGGCTAATAAGTTCGTATCCAATATTCATCAAAATAAAGAGGCAGATGTGGTTGCATTAGTGTACAATTTTGTTGATGCGCTTTCTCATGCTAGAACAGATGTTGAAGTAATTAGAGAATTGGCATCAGATGATAATGCTTACCGGAGAATTACTGCTACTTGGTTTGAAGGTTCTCCATTACGAAAGGCATTAAAATGGGCCGCTGAAAATGGTTTTAAGGTCGTATTAACAACAGATCACGGAACCGTTAATGTGAATAAAGCATCCAAAGTGGTGGGTACGCGAGACTTGACCACTAATCTGCGTTTCAAGAACGGAAATGGAATGAGTTATCCGAATAAACACAGCTTTGTTGTTAAAAAACCCGAAAAAATAGGATTGCCCAAACACCATATAGTAGATGAATATATTTTCGCCTTGAGTGATTATTTCTACGCATATCCGAACAAATTTAATCATTACGTGAATTATTATCGCAATACCTATCAGCACGGTGGGGTATCTTTGGAGGAATTAATCATTCCTTATGTTGTCCTCGAAGGAAAATAATATACTGCGATTCCATCACGTCCAACTGGCAGATTTGCCTCTAGTGGCAAGGGAAATACTTGATTTTGCAACGTGCAGTGTAAATGTGCTGCAGGCTCCTATGGGCTGCGGTAAAACAACCTTGTGTAACCAGATTATTAAGCAATGGGGCAGCACAACTGAAGGGTCATCTCCTACCTTTTCTTTAGTGGAAGAACATCAAGGTCCCAACGGAATTCTCTATCATGCGGATGCATACCGTATTGAAGAAGAAGATGAGGCCTATGATATTGGTTTTGAGGAATACATTGAATCTGGGAGCGCTTTGTGGATTGAATGGGCGGAAAAAGTAGAATCTTTCTTACCTTACAAGGTAGGAGTGGTGTACATTAAATTAGAGGGAATTCATACTCGCACTATTGAATTCTATTCTGAATTATCCACGGCTCAAATACAATGGAACCATGAGTGATTATTTAAGTTGGTCAGAGACTGCTTGGGCTACGCAGGAAGAGCGGTTAGCAGTACACACTAAAAGTGCAAAATTAGTCATTGGCGTTCCTCGTGAGCGCGATATGGATGAACATCGGATTCTTTTGAATCCTGCGGTTGTTCAAGTATTAGTTCAGAATGGTAATGATATACTTGTTGAAAGTGGGGCAGGTTTACTTGCTGGATGGGAAGACAAGGAATATGCAGAGGCTGGTGCAAGCATATCTTCTGATGCCAATAGTATTTTCCAATGTGATATAATTGCCAAAGTAGCTCCTCCAAATGAAAAGGAGATCGCAATGATGAAAGGCAATCAAACGCTAATAAGTGCATTGCAATTGCGGACTAGAGATAGAGTGTTTTTTGAATCTTTAGCAAACAAGAAAATCACTGGTATCGCCTTAGAAGAAATTCGTGATGCTGCAGACCAGAGTGCCCTGCGAATCGCAATGAGTGAAATTGCAGGACAGCAAGCGGGTAGATTAGGCGCAAGTTTATTGGCAGAAGGGCTAAGTGGTAAAAGAAAGGGTAAACTAATGGGAGGAGTTCCTGGCGTGGCGCCAGCATCTGTCTTGGTCATTGGTGCTGGAGTTGCTGGTATGGCCGCTGTTCGCCTCTCCCGTGGCATGGGCGCAGAGGTTGTTCTTTTAGATCAAAGCATAAGTAAACTTCGTTATGCTTCAGAGCAAATGGGAGGTAGCTTAGTCACGGAGTTAATTCAAGATTCTGTACTTAAGAATAGACTGCAACATGTTGATGTTGTCATTGGTGCTCTTTCACCTAAAGAAGGAAGAACTCCTATGGTAGTTTCAGAAGAGATGGTAGAATTAATGCCAGTTGGCAGCGTAATCATAGATATAAGTATTGATAGTGGTGGCTGTTTTGAGACCTCAGAAATCACCTCCCATGCTGAACCTACGTTTGTAATACATGACGTTTTACACTATTGTGTACCCAATATGAATAGTGCTGTTGGGAATACTTCTAGTATCGCTATGAGTAATATTGTTGGTCCTATGCTTCTGCAGTTATCAGAAAATGGCGGTGTCAAAGAAAGCCTTCATTTTGACTTGAACATTAGGGCTGGGCTGTACTTGTATGGTGGCTTGCTTACCAAGCGTCATTTGGGCGAGCATTTTGATTTACCCTATTCCAGCGATGAGCTTTTATTTGGAAACCTCTAACTAAAATTGATCATGGCTTTTTTACGTCGATTGTTATTCTATATCATAGGTATTGGACTGGGTGTTTTGTTGGTCTTTGCATTTTTTGGAGACCGTGATTTTGACTATGCCTACGGACCTCAAGCGCGGGTTAAAAAGAATTTTCGGACAAAGGTTGTTGACTCCACAACATTGATTCAGCCACTTTTGGACATGAGTGTAGATAGTATCTACTTTAATGCATTAGCCAATGGTGAAATTCACCTTAGTTCTAGTGAGCCTAGAAAAGAACCGTGCGGCGAATACTTATATAAATTTTCCCATCAGAATGATGTCTATAAAATGGTTCTAGAAAACTGCGATACAGTGCGAGTGTTGAGTCTAGAAAGGTATATGGACTAAGAATTTCTGCGGGCAAGCTCCTCTTGAATCAATTTGAGTTCTCTACCTGTTTGCCCTTCTACGGAGGTGTTTTCTTCCGCTCTCCTAAATAAATATGGCAATACATCCCGCACTGGGCCAAAGGGCAAGTACTTTGCCGTGTTTAAACCGGCATTTGAAGCGTTAAAACTTATATGGTCACTCATGCCAAAAAGTTGAGCTACATAAACTCCAGGGTGATCAAGGGTTAGGTTTGTTTCTTTTAATAGAGTTGCTGCGAGTTGAATACTTTCTTCATTATGAGTTCCTATCACCACAGCCATGTGCTGAAGATTTTTTAGAGTAAGTTTGAGTGCATTATTATAGTCAAGATCTGTAGCTGCTTTATTAGGTTGTATGGGTGAAGGATAGCCCAATGCTTTGGCCCGATTTCGTTCTTTCTCCATGTATGCTCCTCGAACAATCTTAACAGCATAGATGTAGCCATTGTCTTTGGCTTGTTCCAGTGCTTTTTCAAGTTGAGAAAAACGGTCATGGCGATACAGTTGAGCGGTATTGTAGACGATAGGGATCTTGCGATTGAATTTGTTCATGTACTGAATAACAAGATGATCAACCGCAGGCTGTATCCAACTTTCTTCTGCATCAATCATGATAGGAACTTCTAATTCAGCCGCCTTTTCTATAATTTTTTTCCATCGATCAAGCGTATGATCCCAGGCCTGCTTCTCTTGAGTATTCAGGGGTTGATCAAGACTGACTTTCTCATAAATATCAATGCTGCCGAGTCCTGTAGGCTTGAACACTCCAAAAGGCACATTATCATGGGCCTTGGCGTATTGTAGCGTTTCAATGGTGGTGGCTAGGGTACGATTGAAATCGGCCTCTTGTGCTTTTCCTTCAACGCTGTAATCTAAAATAGCGCCTACATTTCCTGTAGAGAGTCTATTAATTTGTGGCGTACATTCTTCCACGCTCTCTCCGCCGCAAAACTGACGAAAAACAGTTGCTTTAACAATGCCTTTAATAGGCAGTCTAATTGTTAGTGCGGCGAGCGTAAGTGATTTTAGAACGCGAACAACTTTTGGACTGCTTAATGTAGAGAACAGGAGCTTACTTTGCAGTAAGTCAATTTTGGTTTTCATTTTGAACGCCGTCTCGGTATTCGAGAAGTCTATCATGTTCTGTGTTTTGGTACTCAAATATAGTGCTGAGAAGTGTTACTTTTGAGGTGTGCGTACTACAGAAATAACTTCATACTTTGGAGCAGAAGGATTTAGAGCCTTAGATGAACTCTTGTTCAAAAAGAAGGCATCCAAGACATTCATTTTAGTGGATGAAAACACTGCTTCATGCATAGGTGAATTCTCTAATCAGCTCGCGCACTTAGATTCCGATTTTGATATACTTGAAGTGCCCTCTGGTGAGGAGAGTAAGTCCATTGAAGTTGTTGTTCAACTCTGGGCATCCCTCTTAGAATATGGGGCAGATCGTCATGCTCTATTGATCAATCTTGGCGGTGGAATGGTTTGTGATTTGGGTGCTTTTGTAGCATCAACTTTCAAACGAGGCATAAGCTATGTTCAAATGCCTACTTCACTTTTGGCTATGGTTGATGCATCAATTGGAGGTAAAACAGGAATAAACTTTCAAGGTCTCAAAAATCAAATAGGGACCTTCAGTGAGCCAGATGCAGTAGTGATTGCACCCATGTTTTTAGCCTCCTTATCTAAAAAGGAATGGATCAGCGGTCATGGAGAGATGATCAAGCATTCACTTTTGAATGGAAGCGATTGGCCTGCGATCTTACAATTGGATGCGTCAATGAACATAGAGGAGGAGATTCGGCGTTCTGTGCAAATTAAATCAGATGTGGTTTCTTCAGATTTCAAAGAGAGCGGATTCAGAAAAGTACTTAATCTTGGGCATACCTTTGGTCATGCGTGGGAGAGTTTGATGTTGGAGAAAGGCAAACCAATTCCGCACGGCATGGCTGTAGTTCAAGGTTTACACCTTGCATTGGCATTAAGTCAACAAGATAAATTACAAAAGGAGTTGTCCGGCAAGTATCCTTGGGAATTTGTGAATGAAGAGGACTTAACGCAACTCTGGACTAATCAGTTGGCCGATAAGAAAAATCAACATCAAAGTGTTCAATTTGTGCTGCTTGATGCATTAGGCCAACCGAGCATTGACAACCCTGTGGATATCAAACGTTGGATGGATTGTATACTTCTATTAAACCAACAGGTCCATGGCTGAGGTTCTGCAGCTCAATAAAATAGTCGGTTCCATAGCCGGCAGATTTGAATTACCGCTAAGTAAGAGTATGGTCAATAGAGCATTATTATTGGCTGCGCTGTTTCCGGAAATCACACTAAGCGGTATGAGTACTTCTAAGGACAGCCAGTATTTGAAAGAGGTATTGAGTGGTTATTTAGGTGAACAAGCTTATGTAGGTGATGGCGGCACAACGTTGCGCTTTGCCAGTGCCTACTGGGCTTGTCAACCGGGGACCGTTCAGGAGCTTGTGGGGTCGGAAAAGTTAAATAAACGTCCAATTGCACCGTTAGTTGACGCGCTTAATTCTTTGGGAGGTGATGTACGTTATACTTCAACCAAAGAGGAGGCTCCACTTTTGATTCATGGTAAGCATCTGGTGGGAGGCTATTACAAATTTGGGCATGTGGCAAGTTCCCAATTCATCACGGCCCTTATGCTCATTAGCACAAAAATGACTCAAGGGTTGCACCTGGAATGGGACAGTGTCCCTTCACAGTCTTATTTGGTAATGACGGCAGCAATACTTCGCGAAGCTGGATTTAACCTCTTTCTTACGTCAAAGGAATTCAAGATTTCAGGCGGACAACTACCTAAAAAGGTTGAGATTTTTATCGAACGCGATTGGTCAGCCGCAGCATTTTGGTGCGAAGCAGTTGCATTGGCGTCCAACGCGCAGATTGAGCTTGTAGGTTTCCAAAAAGAGAGCTTACAAGGGGATAGTCGTGTTTTAGATTATTTTGAGCCCTTAGGTGTTAAGCATTCATTTAAAAATGGATCCTTGTTTTTACAAAAGGCACCTGTTTTACCTCTTGGAAAATTTACGGCAAACATGATTTCAGAACCAGATTTAGCACAACCGTTAGTCACCACATTAGTGTTACAGAAGGTGCCCTTTGAGATTAATGGTTTGCAGACACTAGTGGTAAAAGAAAGCAATAGAATTCAGGCTCTTGTGGAATTTGCTGATCGTTTTGGGGTGGAATTGAAAACAACAATGGATAGTATTTCTTGTGGAGTCTATCCCAACGAATTCGTTATGGAAAACGATTTATTTTCCACCCATGAAGATCATCGAATTGCGATGTCTTTAGCACCTATTTCACTGTTATTCCCACTACAAATAGATAATCCAAAAGTGGTTGCAAAGAGCTATCCTGAGTTTTGGGAACACTTTGCTTCTCTATAAATACTTGTAAAAACTCATTTGCAATGATGATGTGCTATTGCTCTGGAAATTCATCTGAAAGCTAGCGGCAATTCCTTGCCAAGTTAAACGGCAAATAATACCTGCGAAATCTGAATATACCCCTTTAGCTCCTATAAATCCTCGTGCAGCGGGGATGCCAAGCCATACCGGACTTTGTCCATAATCTATAAATGCCAATGTGGTACTAATGGCTATACTTGAAAACGTATGATCTTTTCTTATCCCAAAGCCATGAGTTTTTCCATGAAGATGAAATTCATAAATAGACTTACCATGAGGAATACGCAGTTTCGTGCGCCAGGATAAATAATCTTCGTTGCGGTGTTCATTGATGAATAACTGAAAATTAGAGTTATTCAGATTTAGTTTTACTCTGCTCTTGCTATGAATTAAATTCCATTTTCCAAGTGTATTCTGCCAACTGATATAAGACTCTAACCAAACGCGGTCTTGATTGTAGATATTGGTTTCAAATAGAACGTCTTTAATGAAAAAGTTTGCTCCAATTTTTTGTCCGGTGTTACCGAATTCCCCATACATTCTTGCGGGTCCACGGGCATGATGAAAGAATAATGAAAAATTGTTCTTAGAAGTTGAGGCTCCTAATCTCGTGGTTCTATAAACTTTAAATGCAGATACTGAGCATCTATTTGAAGTATCCAAGGAAACACAAAACCCTCCATTTGACAGTTTTTTCTCAAATCCTATTCCTTGCAGTATACCCTCAGATACACTTCCTGTTCTTCCCTTGAGTCCTTTTTCAAAATATTCACTTGTGGTGCTGGAAGGAAACCCACGTCTACCCAAAAGGAGACCTTGACCCGCATGTAATGAAAAGTCTCCAAAGGTTAATGCGCAATTTTCAAAGTGGTGGGTGATGTATCCCGAGTAATTGATATGTTGGTTTTCAACAGACTGGTGAATTGCACCATTTATTTCATTTGAATTGAAGAGGAGCGACTGCCTAGAGTTGAATTGGTGTTTACGAAGACTTATTTTGTGTATAATCTGTCTTTTAGACTCATTGACCGTTCTATTAATAGGGAATAGTGCTAATAAATATTCAGCCGTAGTAGAATCAAGGCCTTCAATCATAAAAAGTTCACTTTCATGAGTAAGTTGACCAAATGCATCTTTGTATTCTTCTAGGGCAAATATGTCTGACTTGCTCAAATTAAAAACTTGCCAAAGTGAAGTTGGATCAATAGAATTCAATGTGCTTGTATCTAATATCTCTAGGGCTCTGCTGCTTAGGTCCTCTTCAGAGACCTGACCCTGTGTAATTAAAGGGGTAAGTAGTATGATGATATATTTCATAAAAGCCAATACAAGGACGAAGGCATGGGTATAGCACTGGAATGTATACCTACTTTAAGCCACCATTTTTTTTGATGAATTGCTAGCGAGGTATTAAATTTTCCTTGCGTTTGAGTTACACTAATTAGCAGGTTATTATGCAAATAATTCAATCCATAAGTCAATTCACCCGGAATGGAAGCCCAAGCACCTAACAGATTCCAATTCTGATTTATTTGATAGATATGAAGTACTTGTAGTGACGGAAGACCGTATTGACAACGGTTTACATAGGCATATGTAGTGCTGGTTTCAGTAGAATACAGTAGAGCGCTATGTATGCCTAAAGACGAAAAACTTGAGGATGCATATGCATTCCTTCCATAGCTGAGTCCACAGGTGATTTTGAGTGAGGAGTTTATTACTACGCTACCACCTATATCTGCAGCAATAGATTGGAACGTGCCTAATTGTTGTTGAGAATATGCTCCGCTAAGGCCCCGATGTTGCGCGCCAATTTGAAATTGTTTGAAATCACCTACGCCTTGTCCTTCAAGGTATATTAGGGAACTAAAAGTTGGCGTAAATGTAAAAGGCAATGTCCAAAACAGCGCATGTATAGGAATAGAGGAAAACATAATTCTTGCTTTCCTAATAAGTTGGACAAATTAAGAACTCAATTCAGAAAATGTGGAAAAGAAAAACTTAGGAATGATTAGTAATAATTGACCAATTCCAACCTAAATACTAAAGGACTGTATTCAGGGATTCCAGGTCGCTCGGTACTTCCGTAGCCTAAAGTGGATGGAAATACAACTATGGCGCGTCCGCCTTCTCCAGCAATTTTAAGTCCTTCTTGAAAGCCAGCTACAAGTCCTAATAAAGGATAATGATTAGATGCGGACCAGCCACTAGAGAAAAGTGTGGAGTCCAATAGGTATCCCATATGCTTGAAACTCACTTCATTTGAAGAATCCGGTATTCTATTTGGATTACCAGCTTGTTCAATGTGATAATATAGACCTGTACCGGTTGCAGTGAATTCTAATCCAGAATCTTCAATCCATGCGAGGATATCATCCATTTGTTGTTCCAAGCGCTCCTCAGAAGAGCAATTGGATAATGTGAATATCACAAAGAGAAAGGGGAATAATTTTTTCATAGCGTAAATCTAGTCAATCAATATTGAAGTAAAATGGGATGGGATAATTTTTGAGTGAAATGGAAGATTGTGTCAATTGTAGTGGTCGGTCTTTTTGACTAACATTGTGGTATGAAGAACCTGCTACTTTTCTTTTTTGCCTTTTTCATTACTTCTGCTCCTGCTCAGATTTATGGACCTGCTCAAGGCTTTCCTTCTGATCCGGTAATTAGTGCATCATGGCAGCATGAGCGTCTTTATCTAGGTACGCAAGGATCAGGTGTTTATGAATTAATAGGAGGATTTATTCAACATTCTAAGCGTTTTGAAAAATTCAATAGGTCTTCTATTTACGGTTTTCAGATAGTAGACACTGGATTGGTGCCTCTTGTGAGTGGGAAACTCAACGAATACCCCATTGTGGTAACCAATGAGTTTGGGACAAAATATATCGTAAATGAAGAGAATTTAAGAGTGAAATTCAGCGATGCGGCGAACGCATTGAGCTCACTTCCGTCAGGAATTTGGCGAATGACTCTTGATGGTGAAAGACTCAATTTTTTGAGGACAGGTTCTGAATTAGTCGTTTTGAATGATTTAGGTGAGGAGTTGGATCGACAAAAGTTTCAAGGATTGTTATTTGACTTAGCCCCTACCGAATATGGTTTGGTATTAAGTGCAGAGAGTGGATATTATCAATGGAATAAAGAATGGAAGAAAATCGGTTCGGGACTACCTGTTTTTGCTTTTGACGGCAAAATGGCTCGCACACCTCTTGGCAGTATAGAGGTCAATAAGCTTTTCTCAGGCAACTGGTCAACTACGGATTTTTCAGCTATTGAATATAAAAGAGAAGAATACGAATCAGCCTATGATGTAGATTCTATTGGAACCCTCACGTATACATTTTCTTCTTCAGGAATAGCGGTTCAAAGTGGTATAGAACTGCTGTATACTATAGATTCTCATCGTGAATTGCCCGATTTACGCCCTGGGAACTATGATCTCGCCTTAATTGCTGGGCGGTTGTATGTTGCTACGCCCTCAGGAATGTTCATTTTTGAGAACGGCGGTGAGCCCAACCTTCCTCACCATGCCATATTCAAATCTTCCATTGACGGAATACCCACAGAACGCATTCCTCATAGAATTACTGCTCCAAATTCTTTATCCTTTTCAGCAGATGTTGAGGTAGAGAGTAATACGCCAATATTGGGTCGTTATAGAGTAAACAGTGCACCTTGGGAATTTTGGGACATAAACGGGCCAATATTATTGGAATATCCGGCACCAGGAAATTATACGCTTCAAATGCAAGTGGATAGTAGAGCCGATTTCGCGTCCAATGAACCCATTGAATATACGTTTACTATCCGTGCTATTTGGTATAAGCGCACGGGAACCTGGGTGGGAATAGTATTGGTCATAGCAGTACTTGTTGTATTGTGGCAGCGCAGGGCACGACTGCGGGCGAATGAGCGTCTTGATTTACAGGAACGCCTAGCAGATGCTGAACTGCAAAGTAAACGTGGACAAATGAATCCGCATTTCCTCTTCAACGCCTTAGATGCTATTTCAAGTTTTATTTTTAAAAACCAGCCAAAAGATGCTGTCCTATACATGGGGAAGTTGGCAAAATTGATGCGATTAACCTTGGAAAGTTCTCGTAGCACAGAAATGGTTCTTGCGGATGAAATAGATCTATTAGGAAAGTATGTAGATCTATGTATGCTTCGTTACGGTGAATTCAAATGGCAACTCTTGGTAGATGAAGCATTAGATCAATACGAAATAACCATACCTCCAATCCTATTGCAGCCGTTGATTGAAAATGCTGTTCAACATGCAGTACGTCCAAATTTGGCGTCAAATAAATCTGGAGAGATTACCACCTCAATAAGCTTAAGAGAACATCAATTACTCATTGTTATTGAAGACAATGGTCCGGGAATTGAAAATGTAGAGGAAGCTTCTCAAAGTCATGGTTTAGCCATTTTAAAAGAGCGATTGGAATTACTCTCAAGAAAGAACAATCAAGAATATGATTTGCAGTTAGTATCTGTTGAAAATGATGGTTCAATTTTTGGGACTCGTGTTTCACTCATTCTACCACTTAAAGGTGCAGAATAAAACGTAGCTTCAATCAAACGCTCAAACCTATGAATGCATTATTGTTAGATGACGAACAGCCTGTATTGGAAAGCTTGAAAGGTAAGCTCGGTTTATTCTGTCCAGAAGTAACCGTGGTGGCTCAATGCAATACTGTAGATGAAGCATTGAATGTGCTTACACATGAATCTATAGATATTTTGTTTTTGGACGTAAATCTCAACGGTGAGAGTGGTTTTGACTTAATTGAAAAATGGTCTGGTGATGACCTTCCATCTCTAATATTCACAACAGCATTTGATGAATTTGCGGTACAAGCTATAAAGCATGCAGCTCTTGATTATTTACTTAAGCCAATAGATGCGGAAGAACTAGTGAAAGCAGTTCGCAAGGCAGGTCAGAAGGTAAGTAGAGATCTTCAAGATGTGGTCAGCGAAGCGGTTAAAGGGGCACCTAAGAAATTAGTAATTCCAACTACTGAAGGGATGCATGTCCTGAATGTAAAGGATATTGTCCGTTGTGAAAGCAGCTCTAATTATACCACATTTTACCTCGCGGACAAGTCCTATGTTTTAGCTTCAAAAACTATGAAGGAATATGAAATTTTACTTCGTCCAGCAGGATTTGAACGTGTACATAAGAGCCATTTGGTAAACCTTGAGATGATTTCGCGTTATATTAGTGCAGATGGAGGTTATGTGCTCTTAAAAGAGGGGTCAACAGTACCAGTGAGCAACCGAAAAAAGGAAATTTTGGTCAGTCATCTCAAAAGATTGTAATGCCATGGAGGTATGCATTTCTGCACTTCTTTGTCAGCCTAATTCTTGGCAGCTTAGTGATGACATTCTTGTCGTTTGTATTGATTAACTTCTACCAGCAGACGATTCATTTTGATGGCTTCGGCTTCGTTTTTCTTTTAAGTATGCTTTATTCCTTCTTCCTAAGTATACCCGGGGTGGGACATTTGAACCTATACTACAGCAGGAATTTTCAAAGCGAGAACTTTGAGAGCTTCTGGGGCCAATTCAAAAGGCGCTACCTCTTAACACTCCTCATTCACTTAGTGGGACTGCTTGTACTGCTTCTGGCTGTTTTTGGATTTAGTTACCCGGCGTTCACGCTAACCAATACGCTCACGGTACTTCCTTGGATTTTGATGATGGTATTCAGCTATGGCCTGAGCGGCTGGCTCATTATTCGTGCATTAAAAGACAAGCTCCAAAAAGCCTGATAGGCTCGATTATTTCGAGTACTTCGCCTTTACTTCCTCTGCACCTTTTAAGACCTTGGCTTTGAGGCTTTCTTTGTAGTCTACCACACGTTGTAATACCGCTATATCTGACGATCCCATAATTTGTGCCGCAAGGATACCTGCGTTCTTCGCACCGTCTAGTGCTACAGTAGCAACAGGCACGCCGCCAGGCATTTGAAGAATAGAAAGTACGCTGTCCCAGCCGTCAATGGAGTTCGAACTATGTACAGGAACACCAATAACGGGCAGCGGACTTACTGAAGCGACCATACCCGGCAGGTGTGCGGCACCGCCAGCTCCTGCGATGATGACTTTGAGGCCTCTTTTGTGTGCGTTTTGACCGTAATCCATAAGCTTCTCGGGAGTGCGGTGAGCACTCACGATATCAACTTCATAGGCTAGTCCTAATTCGTCCAATACATTGATAGCTTGTTGCATAACTGGCAGATCTGAAGTGCTGCCCATAATTATTCCGATCATGTTTATTTGCTTTTGACCAATATACTATTCTTTGCCCATTCGGCGCGTTTACGCGCTTCAGCTCTATCTTTTGCCACTACGGTTACGTGTCCCATTTTACGGAATGGGCGCGTTTGAGCTTTTCCGTAAATGTGGATATTTACGCCGGGTTCGGCCAGCAATTCATCATACCCTTGATACATCACATTACCACTATAGCCATCTGCACCTACAAGGTTGGCCATTACACCTGCTGCTTTAAGTTCAGTAGATCCTAGAGGCAAATTAAGTACGGCACGAACGTGCTGTTCGAACTGACTTGTATAACAGGCTTCAATGGTGTGGTGACCGCTGTTGTGCGGGCGTGGTGCCACTTCATTAACCAAGATTTCACCTTCAGCAGTAACGAACAACTCCACTGCGAGCAAACCGCAGATATCATATGCTTCAGCGGTTCTTACAGCAATCTCTTCAGCCTTTTCCTTCATGTCCTTGCTTAAAACGGTTGGGCACAATACGTATTCTACTTGGTTGGCGGTGGGGTGAAATTCTTGATCCGCAACGGGGAATGTTTTTATTTCA
>MDSX01031489.1_pt1 | contig 30453 bp, 21 predicted proteins | sample 811141 | NCBI WGS metagenome assembly MDSX01 (sample SAMN05326642, study PRJNA326480) | marine metagenome | isolation source: seawater | place: Atlantic Ocean: South East | collected 2010
CAATAAAGTATTATCACAAGCTGAACCTTTCCAAACAAAAAAGGAAATGACTAAAACAGGCGGTCAATTTATATTCCCACTAATTAGAGAGTGGGCTACCGATCGTGGTATATATGATAAAGGCGATAGTAAAACTCAGTATATTAAACTTCAAGAAGAAGCTGGTGAACTAGCACAAGCGTTACTTAAAGATGACAGACCTGAGATAATAGATGCTATAGGCGATATGGTAGTTGTTTTAACTAACTTAGCAGCTTTAGAAGGCTTACATATAGAAGATTGTATTGAGTCCGCATACGACGTTATAATCAACAGGAAAGGCAAAATGATTAATGGAACATTTGTAAAAAACAACTAATGAAGATAACTACACAAGACCAAATAGTAAAACAAGTAATTAAAAAACTTGATGAGCGTAGCAACGTAGGTTATAAAAAATACGGTGTGACACTACACGATGACACTCCATCACTGCACAAGTGGTTAAATCATATACAAGAAGAATTACTTGACGCATGCAACTATATCGAAAAGTTAAAGCATGAAACTACAGATGTACTAGCTGATAAAATTCTTAAAGATTATCTTGAAGAAGAATCTACATTCAGTAATGTTAGTGATCCTGGTCCACCTAATGGATTTGGTACTACAACCACTTCTATATACCCAGGTGATATTAAAGTAACTTATGATAAAATGTAATTATGAAGCGAAGAAGCAAAAAAAGGGGTCCAGTTGTAGCTAAGAAAACAACTTTTGATGGGATTAATTTTGCGTCTGGATTAGAAAAGTATACATATATAGCTCTTAAAAAAGAAAAACTATTTGAATATTATGAAGGTGAAGTTTTCCAGCTGGTCGAAGGATTTAGTTTTAAGAATAAAGCTTATGAAAAACAAGCCAACGGGAAAGGTGATTTTACTAACCGAGGGGAGAAAAAAATACTGGGAATTAAGTATACACCTGACTTCACAGGAAAAGACTATATAATAGAATGCAAGGGAAGAGCAAATGAATCCTTCCCTTTAAGATGGAAACTATTTAAGCAATGGATGATAAACATGGGAGACTCGCGCACGCTTTACAAGCCGCAAAATCAAAAGGACGTAGATATGATGATTCAGATAATGAAAGAAAAAAGAAAAAAGAATCCTCGTTACACTACAAACGCCGAAAACTAGACAAAGATGTTAAAAAATACATCAAGCACAATAACAAAATTAACTCAGAAGAAATTGAAAGAATTGGACGACGACATGGATTTTACATTGGTTAACTACTATAAGGAAAGGATAAATCATCATATGAAAATGTTAAATTACTATTTAAAAGAACAAAGCAATGAAAAACTGGGAACTTAGTATAGGTTTGTATCCAGGTATATTATTTGGTGTTAGAACTTATATAGAAGAAACATTTAAAGAGCATGTATTATATCTACCTTTTTGTATAGAAATATGTTTAACTATTGAAGATTAACTAAAAAAAATAAATGAATGAGCACAGCAACAAGAAAACAACTGGAGAGCAGCGTCAAGGAGATTGGCAACGTACTCCAACAAGTGATTGGAGAATTAGGGAATCTCAAAGATCTAGCGATTGGTACTATGACAGTAGTCAAAGAGCTCCCCGGTTACGAAGAAGCATTAACGACGATGAAGACTAAGCAAGAAGAAAAAGAAAAAGAAAAAGAAACTAAATTAGAATTATAAATGGGATTATTTGATGAAAGAATTGCGTACAAACCATTTGAATACCCAGAATACTATACTGAGGGGTGGCTTAAACAAGCTCAAGCGTTCTGGTTACATACCGAAATACCTATGTCAGGTGACCTTAAGGATTGGAACGAAAAGTTAACAGATAAAGAAAAGAATTTAGTAGGTAATATTCTTTTAGGTTTTGCTCAAACAGAATGTGCTGTTTCAGATTACTGGACACAAAAGGTTGTAGGTTGGTTCCCTAAGCATGAGATACAGCAGATGGCTATGATGTTTGGCTCGCAAGAAACAATACACGCTGTTGCTTATAGTTATTTAAATGAAACATTAGGATTAGAAGACTATGAAGCGTTTTTACACGAGCCTGCTACTATGGAAAGATTTGATAATCTTGTTGCTACTACTGATAACGACACCCGGAGCATTGGTAAGAGTCTCGCAATTTTCTCTGCGTTCGCTGAAGGCGTATCGCTTTATAGTGCTTTTGCTGTTCTTTATAGTTTTCAGTTACGTAATTTACTTAAAGGTATAGGCCAACAAATGAAATGGTCTGTAAGAGATGAATCTCTTCACAGTAAAATGGGTTGCCAGTTGTTTAGACAAATGTGTGAAGAAGATAAAGATCTTTTACAAACCTGTAGAGAAGACATAACAACAGCTGCAACAGCAATGTTAGTTGCAGAAGAAGCATATATTGACAAAATGTTTGAAATGGGTGATGTTGAAGGTATAAAAGCTTATGACTTAAAACAATTTATTAGAAAAAGATTAAATGAAAAACTTACAGAACTCGGTTACATCGACCTCGGGCAGTACTTTGCATACGACGAAGCAGGCTCAAACAACCTCGAATGGTTTTATCACCTCACAGGTGGGGTCACTCATACTGATTTTTTCGCTGTTCGTCCTACTGACTATTCGAAAGCAGGTGAAGGAGAAGATTTTGAAGATATGTGGGATTAATGAAGAGCTTTAATCTTAGCAGGTTAGTTAAAGACAGAAGACTAACCGTTAATGAAAAGTTATCTGGCCGCTTAGGATATATGGGAACAGCTTTTATAATGATAGGCCCTTATATATTGAGCTACGGAAACCTTGGAGCTATAAGCTACATAATCGGAGGTATATTATGCACACCTCAAGTAGTAGTAGCTAAGCAATGGAATTTAGTTGCTGTAAATATAAATGTAATAATAGGATATATAGTTTATTTAATAACAAATGGATAAAATAAAAGATTACGTAATAAAAAAATACCCAACAAAATTTAAAAACAAAACAATAGAAGTTATAGAAGAAGACAACTTTTATAAAGTTTTTTATAAAGATGGTAGCCCAGTTTTTTTAAGTAAAAATATAGAATTATAATATGTGGAATAATGAATGGAAAAAAGGAATTGACTACCCAGACTGGGGTGATACCGAAGTCTACAAGAAAACAATTGGAGGTAGCTATCTCGTTGACGAAGAAACACCTAAAGATGCTTACAGGCGAGTTAGCAGAGCTGTCTCAAAACGACTCTACAAGCCAGAATTAGAAGAGGTATTTTTTGATTACATTTGGAAGGGTTGGTTATGTTTAGCTTCACCGGTTTTATCTAATACAGGAACTGATCGGGGTTTACCTATTAGTTGCTTTGGTATAGATGTTGCTGACTCTATAGCTGATATTGGAACGAAGAATTTAGAAATGATGCTCTTAGCTAAACATGGCGGCGGTGTAGGAGTAGGCGTTAATATGATAAGACCCGCAGGAGCCAGAATTACAGGTAATGGAACTTCAGACGGAGTTGTCCCTTTTTGCAAAATCTACGACTCAACTATACTCGCGACCAACCAAGGTGCCGTTAGAAGAGGAGCTGCATCAGTTAACATCAATATTGAACATCCTGACTTCCTCGATTGGATTGAAATTAGGGAACCTAAAGGAGACGTCAACAGGCAATCTCTTAACTTACATCAGTGTGCTGTCATTGGCGATAAGTTTATGCGACAGCTTGAAACGGGAGATCAAGAAGCACGAAAAAAGTGGAGTAAACTTATCCAAAAGCGCAAAGCCACTGGCGAACCATATATCCTTTTTAAAGGGAACACAAACAAAGCTAATCCAGAGGCTTACAAAGCGAATGGATTAAAAGTTCATATGACCAATATATGCAGTGAAATAACATTACATACTGACGAGAGTCACAGTTTTGTTTGCTGCTTATCATCTTTAAACCTTGAAAAATACGACGAATGGAAGGATACAAACTTGGTATACGATGCGATATGGTTCCTGGACGGTGTCCTGGAAGAGTTCATACAGAGATCGAAGGGTCTAAGGGGGTTCGAGAATTCTGTAAGGTCAGCTGTAAAGGGACGGGCACTAGGATTAGGAGTGTTGGGATGGCACAGCTTACTGCAGAAGAACGGGATCGCTTTCGAAGGACTAATGGCACAGTTCAAAACCCGAGAAATATTTTCAAAGATAAAGATAGAAACTGAGCGAGCATCAAGGAAATTAGCTGAAGTTTATGGCGAACCCTTATGGTGTGTAGGTACTGGTATGCGAAACACTCATTTAAGGGCTGTGGCACCAACCGTATCGAACTCTAAACTATCTGGTAACGTTTCACCAGGTATTGAACCTTGGGCTGCTAACGTGTTCACAGAACAGTCCGCTAAAGGAACTTTTATTAGGAAGAATAAAGAACTTAAAAAAGTATTAAGAAAAATTGGAATTGACAATAAAGAAACTTGGGACAAAATTATGTCAGATGGTGGATCCATTCAAGACATTAAAGAACTCGATGGATGGTTTTACGATCACTCAGGAAGACTTACCCAGGAGTATGCGGAAGATTACGAAAAAGTAAAGAATGTATTTAAGACATTTAAAGAGATCAATCAACTAGAATTAGTGAAACAAGCGGGGATTAGACAGGACTACATAGACCAATCTGTTAGTTTAAATTTAGCTTTCCCCTCTGAAGCTACTCCTAAGTGGATGAATGCTGTTCATATGGAAGCATGGAAGCGTGGTGTTAAAACGTTATACTATACACGTACCGAATCCGTATTAAGAGGTGATATTGCGGCAGCTGCAATGGATCCTGATTGTTTAAGCTGCGACGGATAAATTAATTAATTAAATATTACTATGGCTAAAAAGTTTACATTTGCAGATGCGAAATTACGTATTAAAGAATTAGAAGATCAAGTTAAAGAACAGCTTGATGCTTTAGAATTAAATACAGACGATCACGTTTATACCAGTGAAGAAAATAATGTGATTAAATTCTTAAAAGTCTGGGGCTTCGTTGGCCCAGTATTAGTAGGGATTACAGTATATGCATTAATGGCATAAAACATAAAAAGGGGACTCCAATTACGGGGTCCCCTTTTTTTATGCGTATAGTTTAGTACGCTTCTTTGCTTCTGCAGTTGAAGGTTCAGCACTGTATGCTACCTTCTCCCACGGTAGGTCTTTATGACCTTCTATATAAGATTTACCCTTGTATTTAATCTTGCCGTTTTTACGTTCATATTTACCGTCATTCCAATACACATAATCATCATCATAATTAAGCTTTCCAGCTTTCATATCTTTCATATGTTGTTCTTCATGCGCGATAGTTTTTTCACGTTCAACAGGAGATAGATTGGGGTCTATCTCTATAGTTCCATCATTATTCGCTACACCAGCAACTCCTCTTTCTAATTTCTTAGTAGGTGATTTTGATCTACTTGGAATAGACTTCCTTCCGTTATAGTTTTGTTTACCTCTGCTGGGTGTTTTTTTACTGCGTGTAGGCCCTTTGATTACATCAGGCTTAGAGTCATCAGACTTGTCATCTTTAATGCCTAATTGCCAATCAGCAAAACCTAACCCCATGGCTATTCTTTGCCAAGCCTCGTGTTCTGTATCTAAAGCATTTTTTACATTACGCATTTTTAAAATAGCTCTATCTGCTGGCAAATTTGCTACTGCTGATAAAACCTGTCCTGTTGCTAATGCTGCGGGGTTATCTATATCTACACCTAAACTATTCATATCTTTCAATGATTGTCTATATGTAAATGCTCTACCGGCTGACATTAATTTTCTTATTTTAGTGTCGATAGGCGGGGATAACGTAGTTAGCTTTAAAGCGGCTTTAGTATAATCAGGTCGTTTAGATTCTTTCTGCTTAATAATTTCCATGATAATATTTTTCATGGTAGCCACAGCAGCTCCCCCGACACCGGATCCCCTTAAGAACGTGTCTGCAATACCGTTAACTATTTTAGCAGATGCCTCAGTTTGCTCTTCATCATCTAACTCATCATCATCAAATAGCATTGCAAACATTGCTTGTTGTAAAGCTGTAAATATAATATTCTGTACAGCTCCATAATACAATATTTTAGAGGTATTGGTCTTCCAATCGCCACGTCCATTAACAAGATCTAAGGCAGCTTTTTTAGTCAATCTAGTATATTGCATAGGTGTGTTAGCAAAAGCTAATATAACACGTCCTAAACTGCTCGCTTGCTGCATTGAAACTCTATCAGGTCTTGATGATTGTTGAGATTCCTCAGTAGTTTCTTGAAAATCAAGCATTGCCTTGTCTTTAGCTTCTTGGTCAGATAAACCATCTTTCTTATAAGTGTTATATCTGTTTCTATAAAAACTTGCTCCACCAATACTAATTGCAAAACTATCTGCAATTTGAGTTGGTAAAAAACCTGCTTTTAGTAAAGAACTGAGCGCTGCTCTGACTTTATTATCTGAAGATGCTGCTGACTTAGCTAATTCATCTGCATTAATATCATTTTTTAAACCACTTCTACGCGATTTAAGAAAATCAGAATTAAACAAATCAGAAAAGTCTTTCCAAAACTGCGGTTGATTAGCGAATGCTTTCCCAGCCATTAATGGATTATTATCACTCCAGTTTAAAAAGTTAACAGAAGATATTGTTTGAAGTAATGCAGATCTAGTATTAAAAAACATTACAGTACCAACAGAATCATTAATCCAATTCATAAATTGGTTTTCTAATCTTGTTGCACCAGACGGACGATTCCTTCCGGTCTTCATTCTATGCAATATGTTTTCTAATGCTTCTGTATAACGTTCACCGTAAATAGCTTTAAGCTTATTCATATTGTCTTTGCTATACACAACATCCACATTATCACTCCACTCTTGTAAAAACTCAGATCTTTTGGTTGTATTAATATTGTCTATCAAGTCAATAGTTAATGAGCCTGAAATCCAGTTTTCATTTGGTGCAGGGTAGCCATCGGCTCCTACAATACCTTTTACATTTTCAGCAAAAGCAGTTAAATCTTTAGAATCTTTAACATGCTTTACTAAAGCCTCTACATCCTTCTTAGCTAATGTATCTGGAACCACATCTTGTTCGTTCCATAAATAAACCCTTACAGCTTCTTCATTTGTAAATCCACGCGTAGCTTCTTTATTGAGTTTAGCTGGTGTTTTGCTAACTTGTTTTTTAAGGTTACGCCATTGTTCTAATGATTCAATCTTAGCTTTTTCATAGTTAGCGATACCAATAGCAAAAGGATTAACAATATTATCTTTGTACCATTGTAAGTTTTTATCACCTTCTTTACCTTTACCAAGAGTAGGATAAACTAAACCTAAATAATCTTCAGCAGAATAAGGAACAAAGAATTTAAATTTACCTTTGTTACCTGCTAATTTATTAGCTCTGTCTTGTGAATATCTTGCTTCAGCTTTAACACCTTTAACTCTTTCAAGCATTTTATTAAAGTCTGCGTCAAGAATTTTAGAAGCCATTACTTTAGTAGACTTACCTGCGGAATCTATTTTATATTTATCAGCTAATGTTTGACCATTAATGTCTACTATTGTTGAGGGGTCTATTCCACCCGCAACAAAAACATCAGGGTGAAAATATCTTTCGGTCCAGTGTCCTGTATATACATTCCAACCAAGTCCCATGGCATTACCACGTTTAGCTGCTTTTAAAATATCATCTAATGATTTATCTAATGCTATTACTTTATAGTTTCTTTTAACTGCTGGATATACAGTGCCCCACGGTACTTTATTAATAGCTGAGTTTAATAAAAATAATCTGGCGTTGTTAGCCTGCATCGCATGTTCCCATTCTATACCTCTTGTTCCTTCTTTTCCTGGGAGTAAAAAACTAGATGACCCAACTACTTCTGCGCCTAATCTAAACCATAAGTTAGAACCTCCGTTGCTGGTATTAGTTAGCATCATAACTAAGTTCACCATTTTAGGGTCTTTACTAACTAAGTCATACAAAGGCTGCATAGTTTGCTCAAACATGGCCAAGTTGGCTTTGTTATTTACTGCGGTTGTTCCGTTTTTAAAAGATTCTAATATTTTTTCTATGCTAGTGCCGTTTTTATTAAAAGAAAACTTATTTTTAGTCCAGCCTTTTGCAGCTCCTGTTAAGTACGTTGCTTTACCCTCTTTTTTTATACGGTCAATCATTTTGTCCATATCTGCGGTAAAGTCGTTTTTAATTTTTAATCTAACTTTATCAGCTTCTTCTTTAAGTTTTTTGTTTTTCGCAGTTGGGTTTTTTCTATATTCTTCTTTAGCTTTTTCGTAGGCGGTTTCTTGATCTTTAAAAAACCTAGGGCTGCTATTAATCATAAGCGCACCTGTTGCAAAAGCGTCTAAAGGCACACTCCCTTTGGTAAGCGCAAATTCCATAGCTTTTATAGCTCTTTTTCTGCCTTCCTTTTTGCTTAAATTAAAACCTATGTTCGTTTCTGTACCAAAAGCTTTCCATACGTTAGAGGCGGGCATTCCTGCTCCGTCTTTGAATCCAGCTATACCCGCTAAAGTTTGAAGTGTTTTATCACTTGGTAAAATTTTACTAGCTAAAACAACACCGTGCTTTTCTTTAAATAGTTTAGCTGTGGCTGGGTCTTTTTTAGCAAATTCAATTCTTGCTTCATTTGCAATAGATCTGCTAACGGCTTTAGCTAAAGATCTTCTTCTATCACTTTTAGTCGTTCCTGAGCCTTCGTAATAATCTAAAAATTCTTCTAAAGACGGAGGATTGTCAATATTCCACAAAGCAGCTGGCCCACTACCTTTTTGAATATCAATTTGCTCTAAAAATATATCTCTTAAAACTTCAAAATTAGCAGGCTTACTCACGAAATTAGTAAAAGCTTTTTCGTTTTTAGTATTTTTACCAATAGCTTTTCTAACCAAAGGTAAAATTCTTTTCTCTACAAAATTATTAAAAAATTTATTTCTTAAATCAGCTTTCTTTTTATTAGAACCGTCTTTTCCAGTAAGTTTATTACTAGTATCTTGCACTGCTTGCTTAACAACACGCATAGCCTCCGTTTTAATGGTATCATCAAACCCTAACTGTTCAGAAGTGCTTCTATTATCGGTTTCTGAAAAATCTAAATCACCTGAGTCTACGCCCTTTGCTTTGTCAATATCTACACCGATACCCTGTCCTCCTTTTTCAATGGTAGACTGGATGCCTATGTTTTTAGCTGTACGATTAGATCTTTGGTAAGCTCTAATTGTTACAAATTTGTCAAGATTTTGCTCGCTAGGGTTGTATTTATTACTTACTTCTGATATTAATTCAGTAAGCAAATCATTTTTCCAAATATTTCGCGCTTCTGCATAATTCTCAGAAACAACTCTGGTTGCATCTTTTGCTATTTTATCAAAATTACGTTGAGCTACCCTTTCTAATACTGGAGCAATCTCTTTACCAAACTGGGATTTTAATAAGTCAGCTGCAAACCGCTTAGTATTGGGATCGTTCATTGAGTTTGTAATAAAATCAGAAACTTTCCCATTAGATTTGTCAAGGAGACCTTGAAGATTAGATTTTGATGAAAAATCATTTACTTCATTTTCAATAATTTTAGAAAGAGATACTCCTTCTTGATCCTCAGGTTGAGATGTAGCCCCTAAGTTTATAGCCTTACCTTTTACTATTTTTCTATTAAAATCTTTAATAAAGTTAAAAGCCTGCTTTCCGTTATCTATTTTAAAATTACCAGCCTCCCCAGGGTTTGTAATAGCTGTTAATGAAGATTTTATAGCGTCTCTAAGCTTAGATAATAAAGGTTTGTCTTGTTCACGTATAATGTCGTCATTAATAAGATCACTAATTGCTGTAAAAAGCTCTTCTGATTGATCTTTATTTTCATAAGACTCCATTTTAGTTAAAACACTTTTGAGTTGTTTATCAGATAATCTGTCTTTAGCGTCGAATGAGATGTGACTAATTAAATCATTTTTAACATTATCAAAATCTTGTTGTGTTAAACCTTTAGCCATAAAAGCGGCATGCATGTATTCATGTATTGCCGCAGCTTTATTATAGTAAGGTGCTCTTTGATTGAAAACAACTACATTTTTGTTTTCTTTGTCAAATAACCCATCAACACCTGTTTGGTTTTGAAAGATGTTTGATACTTCACTTTTGTTTAAAACATCACCACCTTCTGTAGTAAAAGTAGTTTCTTGTCCTTCCAAAAACTCATTCATGTTGGAAACATCTTTTTCAGATAACCCAACAACTTTATTAGCCCATTTAGCTTTTTTATTGTGTGTTTTTACTTTTTGAAGATTTGTTTCTGAAACAATAGCGTTGCGTATATTATCCCCTTCAGATAAACCCTCTACTGGTTGTAAACTTTTAAATCGCTTATCAGCGCTCTCTATTATATTTCTTTTATTTTCTTGTAAACTGTTAAATTCTGTTTCTAGTTCTTTTCTAAGAATTTCTTTTGTAGCCTCGGAAACTGAAGCGTCTGAGGCACCAGCACTCCATCTTTTATTAACTTCTCTTGATTGTCTATCAAGTTCAAAAACTTCTTGCTGTTGTTCTTTAGTTAACCTTAAGAATCTAGCAGAGGTTATATCTTGGTTTTCACCTACAGATTTAACACGTTTGGTTATTATATCTCCTATGTCTTTTTTACGCTCCTTAGTTACATTAGGATTATTAAGCTCTACAGCTAAAGTTGATATTTCATTAAGAGTAGACTGTATTTTAGCTTTTTCTTCTCTACTAGAAATTACATCAAGCATGGCTGCCCTACCTATAGCCGCACCTTCTGCCACCTTAAATCCTGTGCCAATTAAAGCTCCTTGAGCCATAGCCTCATCCATACCTTCAGTGTAAGACTTGTTTTGACCATCTATTAAAATATCCGCGGCGTTTTGCGACAAAGTAGTTAGTCCCTCTGTACCACCTTCAACAACAGCACCACCTGGTAGTTTACCAACTGATTTAATTATACCCTCAGTATATGTTTTAGCAGGCATAGCTTTTTTAACAGCTTTTAAGTCGTTAACTAATTTAACGGTACCAAACCTTTCAAACACAGCTTCCGCTCCACCATAAACAAAACTAGTTGCTAGCTTAGTTAAATCGTCTGTATTTACAGCTTTGTTGTATCTATCTAACTCTTTATTTAGTTTTTCCCTAGCTATTGGATCTTTAGTTTCTTCCAGTTGTTTTGTAATTTCTGGTATGTTTTTAATAGCTTCTGCTTCGTTTACAGCGAATTCAGCCATTCTACTTGAATAACCAGAGGCGAAAAACAAAGGAACAGCAGCGCCACCGGTCATAGCCATGGCTCCAGAAGGTACAAAATTTATTAAAGCATCACCCGCCCATTCTCCTAGCTGTGATAAATTAGATACACTCGATACCGCTATAGGTTTAGCTAAGTCTTCAGCTTTCGTTCTAGCAAGCTCTTGGCTTAAATTTATTAATTCTTTTGAAAAAGAAACTTCTTTACCTTTTTCACTTTTAGCCATGTCCAGCGTGTACATTAAGCCCAAAGCCATGTCAACCCCTGTTTTAGCTAAGGTATTTTCAAGCATGTCAAGATCACTATAACTTCGTTTAAAAGCATCTAGGATACCATCTGTTTTGCCCATAGCCCCTTGTTGAGCTATTAAATCAGACCCCCTCTTTTTAATATCAGCTAAAGACTTTTCATAAGCTATTAACTCTTCGTTAGTGGGAGGTACCCCCATTTTAACGCTTTCGTTTAAGTTATCGGTTAAAACATTGTGAGCATTATAATTGTCTTCGTACTCTAAATTAGACTGTTTATATTTAGCTTCTTGCTCTTCTTTACGTATGAATAGTTTTTCTTTTAATGCTTTTTGTGCGTATTCAGGAACATCTTCCATAAAAGTTCGTTCTTTTGCGTCAAACTGATCTTTTATTTCTTCCTCAACTTGTTCATCTGTAATTTTAATTTCTACTGTTGGGTTGGCTTTATATTGATTATAAAGATCTCTATCTTTGCTTTCAAACTTACCTTGGTCAAATTGCTTTTTTAATTGCTCGGATAATCTTTTTTTAACAGACACAGTATCCTCTACTTCTGTAGCTTTATAATATTCATCTTCTACATTAGCTATTACGTCCTGCTGCTTAGCTTCTAATCTTGCCAAGTCATTTTGTCTTGATTTAAGTCTACCACTTTTACGAGGTGATTCCAAAGAACCATCCTCCAACTGCAAATCCGTATCTGCGGGTGTTTCTGCCACTACAGGTGCAGTTTCCTCCGCAGTGGCGATTGTCTTTCCCTCGTTGGGGGATTGTTTAATATCATATTTAGCAATATAATCTTCCATAGGTATTCCAGCGTCATCAGCCCAAGCTTGTAGTGTCGCTTCGTTTATTTGTTGTCCTTCGTATTCAAACATAATTTAATTATTTTAGGTGAGGTGCTCGTTTTAGGGTTGGAGTGCCTTTGTATTTTACATCTTCAGCAATATTCTTTAGGTTCTGCTGAACAGTTTCAATGCCTTCAGATAAAAGAAAAGTCATCGGATCTTTTCCCTGTCTAAAAACTGTAATTTGATCATCTTCAACTTTTATTTCGCCTATACCTCCCTTTCCTTCTAGTTTTTTAATTTCAGGAAACGCGGTAAAAAACGTTTTTTTATTATTAACCAGAACAGGACCGCTTTTTCCGTCATAAACTATTCCGCCTCCTTCAAACCTAGTTCCTTTTTCTACTCTAACTAAATTATCTATATTGCTTACCTCCGTGGTAGTACTACTATCATTTCTTTGTTCTTTTCTTATTTGAATTTGTTCTGCTTGTAATTGAGTAGATCTAGCTGTTCCTTGTCTATCGAATGCTTGTTGTTGCGGATATAATAAATTAGCCGCTATTTCTGCAAACTTTTTCTTGACAAAGTCTTTAGGGTCATTACCATTATTTACACTAATATCAAAAAGCTCAGGTGTCATCCCGTCTTCATCCCAATTACTTGTAGAAGCATAAGCTCTAATATCTGATTTATCAGTAAGCTCCTGGTCGAACATTGAGTTAAGATAAGGCAAAAGCTGCTCCATAGTAAGCATTTTAGTGGTCTTAACGCCATTAACCTCATCTGTATAACTATATCTACTAGGATTCTTTCTTATCTCCTCTACAACGCTTGAAACGTAGTTAAACGGGTTTTTCTTTAAAATAATTTTAGGTCCGCCACCTTCTTGTGTCAACGCTTGTATATCTTTCACATACGGCATATCCCCTCTAGTTGCTCCTAAAACGGATAAACCGCTTTCTGTTTGAGCAAGCCCTAAAGCAGACCCACCTTTTAAGTATGTCATAACTTCATCAACTTGTTCGTCTGACATAGCGTCCCAATCAATTTGATCGTATTTATCTAAAATATCTTTTCTTATAGTTTTTACACCGTCTACTAAATTTGCAATTTGAGTAGGGACTTTTTTCATTTGGCCATATTCAGCTGTCCAGGTTGCGCCTTCGCCTCTAGCAAAAGCAGCATCGCGGTCTTGAAGCTTTTGAGCTAATTTTTTCTTTTCACCCATTAGTACTTCCTGCATAGATTGGTCAAATAAATCGTTGCCGGTTCTTCCAACTTCTAAACCTTTAAATTCTTGCTGATAGTAATCTTGTAAATCAGCTCGAACTTGTTTTTTATAGTTTTCTTTTTCAACACCTAAGTTCCAGCCTTCAATTGCAGCAGCTCCAATACCCATCCAGGACGGTGCTGACAATCTTCTTTCTTTTTCAACAAAAGTTCTTCCTGGAGTAAACCTAGATGTTTCTCCTCTATCAGCTGCTGAGGTTTGAACTCCACCGCCTGTATTCATTAAAGAATTAATACCCTGTATAACACTACGACCACCTTTATTTCTACTAAATGGGGAACTTTTTAAACGTGTTATAGGGGTGGTTACTAAAATGCCATTTTCGTCTACTTCAACTTTATTGTCAGTTTGACCTGTTGCAGTGGGGTTGTGAGTATTGAATTGGGATATATTGGATGCTCTAGCAGCTTGTATTGCTTTATCTTTAGCAACCTTTGCGCCATCAATTTGTCCAGGGTTATCTTTTAAATATTTGCTATACACTTCATCACCGTACATTTCGTATGTTTTAGTGACTAAGTTTTTATTAGGGTCTGTTATACCTTTAAACGATTTAACTGAGTTTTTTACAGCTCCAGCGAGTTTATTTGTATCTTTTTTAGTTTCATTAAAAAGAGCGGTAGTTTCAGCGTCTAATATGTCATTTTCAAGGTCGAATAAGTCTTCATCTTCTTGGAACTCAAAAGAATCATCTTCTATCTTCTTTTGTGCTGCTGTTAATTCCTGTAATTTAGTTTCAGCCTCTTTATCAGCTTTATTTTTTTTCTCTTTAGCTTTATCAAAGGCTTCGCCCAAAACAGTTCCAACGCCTCCAATAGCTTGTCCAATTATATTGGGTTCTCCGTGTGTAGCTGCGTATAATTCTAAATTAACGCCATGCCCTACTATTTGTCTTCTAGCCATTATTCACCTCCAAATTTTGATAAAAATCCACCTATTTTACCACCAATAGCACCACCTGTTGCGGCACCTACTATTCCTTTTCCTAGTTGTCCAACACCTCCAATTAATTGTTGTGTTGCATCTTTTCTAGCTTTATCGGCGGCTAATTTTCTAGCATTAGCCATGTTTAACAGTTCTTGAGATCTGCTATATTCTTGTGATTGTAAATCCATATCACCTGTAGCTTCCATTTCTTGTAGTTTTGCTGCTTGTTGCGCTCTAGCCATTTGATTATTTTGCTCTTGTCTAGCTATATCTGCTGCAACACCTCGTTTAGACTGTAAAGCTGCTGCTGCAATTGCTTGAGCACCGCCCCCACCACCACCACCAGCTACAATAGCATCTAGCCCTTGAGCTAAAGCTGCGTCTGTTTGCTGCGCTTGAAATTGCGCTGCATCTTGGTTTATAGTTAAATCTTCAGCTGTGTTTTCTAATCCAGAATATGAGTTTGTAAATTCAAAACTTTTAAAGGCTTCCTTTTGAGCGGCTTGTTCTGCTGCCGCAGATCTAGCCTCTCTTTTACGAGCTCCTCTTCCAATTAGTGAGCCGGCTATATTTGCCACTCCTCCTATTATTGATCCCATGTTAGTATTGTATTATTAATTCGTAACTCGGCGTTTTATCTACCGTGAAACCTGTTTGTTCATATTTTTCTAATAACATACCTGGTTTTGCCCAGGCAAATGAATATTTACATCCTATTTCTTCTGCAAAATCCGTTGTAAAATCCACCAATAACTGTAATGCGTCACTTCTATCATTATCTTTATAATCTTTATCAGAGATAATTATAGCTGGAATTGCAGTTTTTGAATTTGTTGTATAAAGAAACATAGCTGCGATTAGCATGTTATCTTTATAAACCATAAAACCACCTAAGCCGTTTTCAGGATAAAAATCCCTATCCGGCATAGGTTGATTATATTTTTTGTACCACTCGGGTATTATATTCCAATCTGATTCAATTAGATTTCTTACTTGTAATTTCATTTAATTTGATGATATTTTATTTTCACTATTTATAGCGAATAGTTCTGCTTTCGTTCCTAAAGCATACTGTAGCCTTACTTTATTATAAAATCCTTTAATTCCAGATTTATCTTGAGATCCGGTTATAAATACAGTAGAACCGTCGTCAGCAGTAACACTTCCTAGACCTGCATCTGTTAAGCCGTAAGTATCTATTTGACTAACTATAGGTGCAAAATATTTGTCTTCTTTCTTAACAAAAGGCCATGTACTAGTTATAACTAGATCCTCACTGTCTGTATCTATAGATGTTACAGTCCAACCAGGTGTCCCCTCATACCCTAGTGTTAAAAAGTCCTTTAAAGCTGAAGGGTTGTCATTTAAAATAACTTCAATTTCAGAAACATAAGACGAACGTATCAACGTTGGGTTTTCTACTGGAACTTCTCCTACTTCAGTGGTACTTAAATAATCACCCGTCCCTGTTGCGGGAGCTGATGGCCAGTTACTCCAAGCAGTTATAGTACCTGCTCCGTTTGAATACACAGGGTCTTGACCTGTTTGAGTTAATGAGCCATATGGATATGGGTTACCTATTGTTATTTTAGCTTGGTAGTTACACCCAATGTTACCTGCTGGCTGTGTTACTGTTATTGTTTTACCATTACCGAATGTAAAAGTAAAAGTTACAGGACTAGATAAGCTTTGCTGTGTTGATTGAGTTGCAGCAGAAGCTGGCCAACCAACGCTTGTTCTCCATACGTCAGCACGGGCTTGTGTGCCAAAGTTTAAAATAAAGTAATTAACTGTAGTTGCAGTGACTGTTGCTAGATTTATACTAGAAACTAATGAACCACTACCTCCGCTGTGTAAACCAGCAATAAAATCTCCTGCAGGTTGTGTAGGATTATTGTCTACAAATAATAATGGGTCTCCAGCCAATGACACACCTGATGTTTCATTAGGGTCTGTTGTGGAGGGCAGATTGTAAAAATGATTTCTAGGAACAGTATTAGAGTTATGTAAAAATAGTTTACCGCCTTTATAAGTATAGAACTTGTTGTTCATAGATAAACCATCTTCGGGTATATAAGAAACTCTGCTAACCCACCCTCTTCGAGCAGGGTCATATCTCCATGTTATATTATTAGATTCTGCTATAATAGCATCTTCCGGATCTATAGTGAGGCCTGCAGGGTTATAGCCTTGCATTGATAATACATAAGAGTTAGCGTAATCATCATAAGATCCAACTAGTTTGTCAGCAGAGTTTAGCCTATCTCTAAAGTGGTCCTTTAAGCCGTTAAAACTAACTTCGTTTATTTGCCCATTAGATGGTGTAACTTGCAACACAACACCTCTTGATTTATCTGTAATCCAAAAGTTACTTCCATAACTTGCAAATGATTCGGGGTTTTTGGATATACCATATTCCCCTAAAAATGGTGTGGTTTGGCCTAGTACTCTATTAGAGGCACTTATGTTACCACCACCATCTGCATTGTAAAGTAAATCTTTATCTGCTAGTATTCTAAATATTTTATCTTCGCAAGCAGCTATAAGATTTGTATCACGTGTATGTAGTAATTGTAAACTTCCGTAATTAGGTTCTAACTCTTTTGTAATTCCGTCCGCGGTTATAAATTGATTTAATCTATTGGTATCTGTTCTTCCATTATATATTCCAGACCAAGTTAACCCATAAGGTCGTTTTATAACTGCGTTTCTATCGGTAGGAGTATTTACGCGTACCCCATTAACTAGTTGAACTGTGTTAAATTTATTAAATATCCTAGTTGATTCAAGGTATACCCCATTAGATGAAACTTCTGCTACAGAGTTGAACCATCGTATTTTATTAGGACATCCGTGTTCTGTGCAAACACAAAAAGTATCTGAAGTTTCCCAAAATAAATCTAAATTTGATTCATCTGTAGCAGGTTCGGTTTCAAACCAAAGTTGATTTAATTGTTCTAGTTCTCCATCAAAAGTAAATTCTGATCTTCTTGTTGTTAATCCATTTCTAGCTGTTCTAACAAAAAATCTTCCACCTAACCTTTCAATTGCTGTATCTGAAATTCTTGAAGTGTAAAACTCTGCAGTATAGTTTCCGTATTGGAAATTTAACGTGGCTGGCAACCCTGTATTTCCAGTAGCCGTAAGCCCTTCCCCTTCTACGTCTGCTAAGAAGCTTGCTCCAAGTGTTAGATATATCTGTCTACCGGGGTCTCCAACATTTGGACCATCACCATTACCAGCTGCTAAAACCTGAGTGTATGTAAATTCACCACCAAGGTATACGTCTGGATCAGATTGTGTTCTAAACCTAACATACACAGGGGCTGTTAGTTGTGTAAAATCAACATTTTGAAAAGGTTGATTATTTGTTGAAGTGTTTGTAAATATTTCACCCTGTTGATCCGCTTGCGTTTCAGGATTCAATTTGTTTATTATCTGGTTTATAGGACGTACAACTGTATTTTGAAAATCATTTCTTCTAGGGCCCTCATTACTCCCTCCGTCAACCGCAATTGTGGTTGATCCAGTTGGAAAGCTATTGAAGCTTAAACCAAGGCCACGGGTGTCTTCAATATAACTACTTATTCTAGATAAAGAAACATTAGATAAAACTTCTTTTACTTGCGCTTTTACGTCTTCAGGTGCTTCATTCGCAATTTCTTGAACTAAAAATCTTGTCTTATAAGAAGGTATATTATCATTTTCTCTACGTAAAACAAGCACTGTTCCTTCTTCTGCTTTATCTTCTGCTTGTACTTTATTTCTATCTGTTGATTGAAATTCTAACCAAACAAATTCGCTATTATCGTCTTTATCACCTCCATCATTATAAACATTATAGCTAATTAAATTATGGAAATCCGTAGACGAATCTTTAATAAAATACCTGTATTTATCCGCCCACGGTGGAGCTTTAGAAGTTATTGTTGATTGTATTTGTTGCCTTGTAGTTTGATTAAAAGAGCTAGAAAGAGGTATTTGTTCTATTATTTCACCATTTGTTGTACGCTCTAAAGATGTTATAGATCCAGCTTGTATCATAGAACCTTGGCGACCATAAGCGTCAATATAAGCAACACCTATCTCATATGTTCTATTTCCTTTTACGTGTAAGCCATCTCCACTACCCGCAGAAACAAATTCGTTGGTTATCTGAAGTGATTCAGGTTGATCGAACCCTATTTCGTAATTACCATAAATTAATCTATTAGCAGTTATTTCTTGAGCTTTAGCTTTGTGTGGTACTTCGTCATAAGGCCTACTAAGCTGATTAGCTGGTAAAGCACTATATATTTTTCTAGCAGACAGCTGATACCTTAGTGGCAATAAAGAATAGTCATACGGATACCTAGGTTCCCCCGTATTTGGCACCCTACCGTTAGCATCATCAGTTTGATAAAGTGGGCCTAGAGCAAAGTCTATACCTCTATGTTCTAATGGTATATCTATTGTTTCTAAAATGTATATTGTAGCACTAATTGATTCTGTATACAATAGATCAACCGCTACAACATCTCTTGGTCCTCTGGGAATGTCTTTTAAAGTTATTTTGCCTACGTTATTAAACATAGTAGTATTATAACCTTCTATATAGTTTTCTTCTTCGCTTGTATATACAGCATTGCCTTGTTCAGTCCATGTTGCACTATTAGCAAGGTCAGGAGCATTATTAACAGCAGGTGGAGTTGGGGCAGAAACAGCTAGTACAGCAACCCAAGATCGGTCATCATAGTTAACTGTATCCCCTATAGAATAAGCTGCAGTTTCACTCCAAAGTGAATTACCTGTTAAGGATCTTGTTTTTGGAACAAAAGCTGGTTCTGTAAAAGGTGCGTATGGGCTATACTGACCATCTTCATATTTCCATCTATAACTAAACCTTGGAAATATTTTTTCAAACGGCGGATTTGGTTTAACAAGTAATTCCGCCGCAGATGGGTTGTATTCTTCTAAGTCTAAAGTAATAGTTTTTGATGGGTGCATCTTAATAACCGTAATATCGGATTCATTAAATTGTACTCCTCTAATATTAGTAGACGTTGAAGTATGATCGTAATTTCTAAATCTATCGATTTCAAGTTTCTTGGGTTCATTGAGATTGTCGGTCCAATAAAGGTTTCCGTCAATAACATTAACACCAGTAATTAAATTGTCTGTTGAAAAATTTAAAACGCCCATTAATCGTTTGGATTTATTGTTATTACTGCTTCTGCGTTTTGATCGTCATTTGCAATAGGTGGTAAATCATACGCAAATAGTAGAAATGTTTTATAACTACCTTTACCTGAAAATTCAAAACTCCTCCTAACTGGGGCCCCATTATTGCCAGCATATGCAGTCAAAAGAGTTTGACCAACTAAGTTGGTCCATGCTGGATCCGGCCCAACTGTATGCCTCGTATCTTCGCTTACTTTAAGTATAATATCTCGATCTAACGTAGGTCTTGTTGGATTTTGATGTCCCCAAGGATATATTGTTACTGTCATTTTAAAATTACCAGCGCCAAAAACATCTTCGCTTATTTGTTCTTGATGATCCCCAACGCGTGAAATTTCTTGACCTTGGGAATTTATATATTCCTGAGGAAGGTGGTCCATACGACGAGTAGTCCCTGTTGCGTTGCCATATGGATGGTCCCTGTTAAACACTGTAGGCAAATGTGACGTTGACGTGAACTCCACTGGAATAGTATGCCTTGCAGTTTGGCCGTTAGGATCTGTATAAGTTCCCGTTACGTTTACTGTTTGTGGCGTGTCACGTGTAAACATTTGTCTCCAAGAAAGCAGGTCAGCAAAATTTCTACTACTAGCTGGTAGGGTTCCTGAATCAGCAGTAAACACTACTTGTTCGCCATCTCCATCTGGTATTGTTGGTGCAGTTTGGTTGGGTGATAAATTATATGTTAGTCTAGCATAAATTACAGCTAAATCTGATGTTTGTACATTACCGCTTCGAAGAGTTAGGGTAAGTATCGGTCCTGGTTCTTGAACTGGTAATACCCCATCACCTTCAATATTTCTAATGAAATCTTGTCCAATACCAAAATAACAAACCTGAGTACCTGTTCTTAATGAAACATCCCCTTGTCTTGCTGAATTAGCAGAAGCTGATTGATCTGCTAGTGTAATATTTTGAGTGTATGTACAAATATTGCCTACACAGCTACTAACAATACTGCCACTTGCCGTAATCCAAGAATTACCTTCATTATTAAAAACAGGAGATTCGTAATGGGGAGCTACTGTAGCTACCTGCGCAGAAGCATTTGTTGCATTAAAAGTTCTAGGGGTTTGAAATAAACATTCAACTATAGAAACTCTTATTCGCCCCGTATTCTGGTTACTACAGCCTGAATCGCCTCCCGGAGGAGTTGCTCCTATTTGTATTTCACAATAGTATTCACCTGAACTACCGACTGTTGTTAGATCAACAGTGTATGCTTTAGAGTTAGCGTTGGGTATTATAACAGCGCCTCCTCCAAGCAAATCATCATAATACCACTTGTAGCTAATGCAAGCGGCTAGTCTATGCGTAGGGTATATTTCTACATCTCCATCGTAAACCCGCGCTGTTAAAACCGCGGGTGTTGATGAATTTTTTTTCTTATAAATTGTTGTCATATTATATTTGTGATATATTATGTATAGTGTACCCTGATCCAGCCCCTTGAGTAGGGTATGTACGAGATTGCATAACAATCACGTTAGTTCCACTAGAATTAGGAAGATTGTAAGTAGCTGAACTCCCACTTGAACAGTCGGTGTAATTTAGTTGCCCGTTGTTTCCAGTATAAGTAACTTGGTAGTTATTACAAGCCGGCGGAACTGTTTGTACACTACCCCCAGACCATGTTACGTCCGCATTAGTAGTACCCGCTGAAGTAGGTGTCCAATTACCGCTAACAGATACTAATCTAGCACCTGTACCTCCCACTGGTGCACCGGTGGTTGAGCCTGCTGTAACACCTGAAGGTAAATTGTTAGGAGTAAGTGAGGGAAGTGTTACCCATTCATAACCAGATGCAGGGCTACAGCTTGCGTTGAAATTTACCGCTGTTGTAGTTCCTACTGCTTTTGTTACACTATAAGAAGCAATAGATGTGGTTATATTAGATCCTAAGCCAGAGCCTACATTACTAATATTTAACGTGTGATTACCTGTAGGAACTTGAGAAATTGTACCACCTGTCCAATTTACATTTATAGTTACACTATTTGCAGGAGTCCAATCACCGTCTATAAGTACCGTTGCAGCGCTATTGCCAGAGGTTCCACCACTAACTGTTCCAAAGTTAACACCTGATGGCAAGCCTGTAACTGTAAATGTAGGAGTTGAACCACTCCATTCGTATCCTTGATCTGGTATTATGCTTGCTGTAAACGTAACGGGCTCTTGAACACCATGGACCCCTTGTTGGTTGGTTATACTTCCAGAAACTGAACAATTAGCTAAACTTGTTGTTGTTGAAGCGTTTAAGAGGTAAGGTGGTGCAGCAGAAAATGTAACACTTGTGCTATCATTAGCTGTGTTGTTTGGAGCTGTTCTTCCGGCATCAGTAATAACAAGAGTTTTAGTTACTGTAGTGTTTGATCCAGTGTAAGTGTCGCTAGAATTTGTGTTACCGGTAGAAACATTGTTAATCTTCCAGTCATAAGAAATACTTCCTAATGCATTAGTAACATTAGATGTAACGCTTACGCTAGCGCCATTTGTTTGCCCACCAGGATTGCTAAGAGTTACACCTAAAGTTGTCGGAGCGGTATAACTACATGACCCATCGTCCGTGTTAGCATTAGCTACGTAATTATTTGCTGTTGGATCTGTGCATCCATAAACAATATTGGTACACGTCCCATTATCCCATTCAGCAAGAGGGTCATAACCAAATTTCGTTGGATCGGTGCAGCCACCGAGAGGGGTAGTAAATACAATATTTAAATCTGATCTATTAGCAGCATCGTCTGGAACAGGATCTAAAAACACATTAAAATCGGGTGCACATTTAGGTTTAATTAAAGGTCTACTAACTTTATCTTTTAAAATAGTGTTAATAGCACCTGCTTGTTCGTCATACTCGTATATAGCGTCGGTTGTAGCACCTTTATTAAACCAATAAATTTTATTGCTATCAGGGTCTCTTACAGAGCCTATAGTAGTGCCTTCTATACTAGTTTGGTTAGCTATTTCTTCGTTACCTTTAAGGTTTTCAACAGCCCCCACATCTCCACCTTCAGATTCGCCTACATTTACGTTAAGACCATCTCTATAAACACCTGGCGGTAGCAACCTGGCATCTAAATCCCGGTCTATTTTAGCTTGGTTAAATATTCTTTTACTTTCTGCCATTTGATTTATTTGTGATTAAAAAGCTATATTACTGAATATATGTTATATTTATATAATATATATTACATAAATACCATAAAAAGTATATATTTAATGCTTAATCCATTTTGTTTTCCCTCTTAACGCTTGAGCTAAGTTTTTAGAACTATAATCTGTTAATCTTATTTTTGTATTACGCATTTTTGCACTTGCTTCTTTTTTGTACAAAGGAACAAGTTGTGCGGAAGCCGGTCTAACTTTACTTAAGTTATATAGTATATAAGCGTATAGAGCGTCTTCAGCAAGCTTTGGTATAAATACCTTAGATAAGTCACTGTTCTCGGTTAAGCCATCAGAAATGTAGTCTAAAACAATTACAACACTATCTCCACCTGCAAAGTTACTGCTAAAGTATATAATACTGTTAGCTTGATCTATAAAATAAGAACCGCCTGAATACATATCCTCGGGGTTACTGCCGTATCTAGCACTAGAGTGACTTGAATTATCACCATAGTCCGCTCTATAATTGCTTCCACTTACACCTGGGACTCCTTCATTAGATTGAAACCTAGTTGTTGTAGTTGAGGTGGCCGCTTCTTGCAACTCACCGTTAGCATCGTATAGAAATTTAAAATTAGAATCTTGCAATATAGCCTTAGGGTTACTTGATTTTCTTTGAGAAGACAAAATGTGCTTTTGTCCAGCACTATCTAAAGCTGATATGTTAATAGCACTAATGTAATCCTGCGGTAACGGAAAGGTTAGCGCATCGCTTAATTCTATTTCAACACTCTTTTCAGAATGCAATATATCATAACTAAATTCTTGCAAGCCTCGTTGAGCCCAAAAATCTACTTCATATCTAGGTACCTTAGCTAAAGCTTTATCCTCACCAATATAAGCAATAATAAAACTATTTATAACGTCCTCTAAGCTTGTTCTACTATAATACCCTAAGCCTTTAAAATTAGCGGGTATGTGTGCTGTATTGCTTTCAAAATCTGCAAAATACGCTTGATTAGTGTATACTTTTTTTGATTCTGCCATTATCGTTCAGATTGTGTTATTTGTTGATCTTTAGCTGCTGCTGCTTGCGTCACATCCGCAGCCTTTATTATTACTCCAGCATAGGCTAGTATTTTGACTACGAGCTCAGCCTCTTCTGAGGGGTGTAACTCAAAGTTTTTATACAAAGCATTACCTGGTGTTGCTATTATTTGTCCGGCAACAGTAGTACCAATCCAATTTGGCACAGCTGGTTTTCTAACATAACTAATATCAATACTAGATATACCTGTAATAGGATGAATTACGACACCGCCTTCGTGTCTTACGTACACTGGATTATTTATAGTAGGCTTAGTTAGCGGGGATCTATTAACGTATAAAATATCTTTGTTAGATATTTGTTCTACGTGTATAGCATTTGCAGCTACAGAGCCTAACCTATAAAAATTACCGGGGTAAGCATAATAACTAGAAGTTGTATTACCTTCCGCATTGTTGAAATCAGTACCCGCACTTATTGTTTCCTCGTTCTCAAATAAAGCTATTTTCTCTTCTACATTTTTCTTTACGTCTGAATAATCAGAATCGTTAGAAACAACGTAGTTCCTAAGAGAAAAATAACCCTCAAAAATTTCATTCTGGGCCTGTGTAGCTAGAGTGTTAAACTCTTCTGGTACTATGTAACCTCTATTTTCTTTATTCAGTATGTTTAATACTGTTTTATAAACGTTGTCTATGCTTACCATTAGTTTTATTTATTTATTAGATGGTTATGATTAACCGAATAATCATAACCTATTGTTTTATGAAAGTTTCTTTTCGATAGCTTTCATAACGTTTATACCGTCATCTGTTTTTAAGAATCTAGCAAACGCTGTGTATGGGTGTTCATCAAATGGAACAGTTAAAATCTTTTTACCCGTTTTAGACCATTTAAATGTTGTGTTGTCATCTGTTAAATTAACAACACCATTCTCAACACTTCTGTTTGCTAAGTTGCGAAGTTTTATATCTTCGTCATTAGCAATCTCTGTGAATAAGCTTGGATTGTTTTTTGCGAATAAATAACAATCACGTTTAATTTCTTTTGAAGACATAGTAGTTACTTCGGAACCTAATTCAGTTCTCAGTATAGCTTCTAGGTGTTCTATCTCTAATTCTTGAACTAGTTTTAGAGCTTCTAATTCTAATTCAATTTGATCAATATCATCAACAGCTTCTTGCAATTCATCAATTTCTTCCCAAACTTTTCCAGCTTCAGGATGATAATTAGATAGCAACTGTTGTAATACTACATTTGTACGCGGTACAAAAAGTGCTCCGTTCTCGAAGATAACATGCTCAATCTGAACTCTGTCATCTTGCTCGTCTACAAACAAAGATTTTTGGTTTGGTGCGTAACGTAATTCTCGGTTGATTTTTTTATCTTCGTCAAACCAAAGCATTCCAACGCTACGTATTTTGTATGTAAGTGGACTCATTCCACCCGATAATAGATAAGTTCTATCTTTTAATTCCCAGTTTTTCATAATATAATTTAATAAAATAAAATAACCCCCACCGAAGTGAGGGCTATATTAATAATTAGTCTTTCAATAAGAAGAAGTTATTAGCTCCTTGCGTAATTAAACATCTTTCAGATAAGAAATTAACTCTCATTTCGTCAATGTCAGAAGTGTAAGCACCACCAACAGATCCAGTAATCCAAGTTTTCATTTTTCTGTCATCTGTTTCAGAAGATCTATAACGGATGTGTAGGAATGGACGCTTGATGTTTTTACCAAGGTCTTGGTCATACACAGTAGATGTTCCTGCAGGGATAAGAGCTCCTTCGATATCTCCAAATTGACCACGTGTTCCGAAGTCATTTAAGTATTTCCAGTCAGTCTTATAAAAATCGTAAGATCCACGACGGAATCCACTAAATCCTAAGTTTAAAGCCATATCCTCAGAGTTGTTGAATACTCCGTAAGAAGTACCTCCAGAACCGTAAGAATTTTTAGCAGCTAAACCATCATCAATTGCTAGAGATAAAGCACGGTTTGTGTATAGCATATTTTCTTCTATAGCACCGTTTTTATCTAATTGCTTAAGGATAGTATCGAAACTAGCGATAGTATCAGCATCAGCAGCAAGATCAGTATAAACATTTCCTCTAGACTCAAGAGCTGCAAAGAAACCTTCAGATCCAGTAATACTTCCTGGGAAGTTTGCATGTACTGTGCTACCCTTCTTAACTGATTCAACCATAGACATCTCTAGGTAATCTTCAAATCTTTGACGAGTTTCATGCTCAGACTTTAGGTACCATAGGTATCCACTTGCACCATTCTCAGAAGCAACTTCAATCCAACCGATCTGAGCTGTGTCAGAACCGCTTACTTGGTAGTTGTCTTTTAAGATGATTGGTTTGTTAGTATATGAACTGTAATCAGATTCGATTGCACCATCCATACCAGCTGTACCTTTTGCAAATTCAGAACCGTAAACTAATACGTTAACACCATTTGTAACAGCGAATCCTGAAGCAGCCCATGTTGCAGCTGAATAACAGTGTGCAGTAAATGTGCTAGTTGCGCCTGCGGCGGCAGCCCCAGCGGTAACCACTACTCCTTTAAGTACTGGTCCTGAAGCAACTCCACCAGAAGTTTTACCCTGTACCATGATAGTTTGTCCTGCGCGAATAGCAGCAGATCCAGAAGCAGCAAAAGCTGTTCCATCAGGATTAGCAGGGTGTGTTACTGTAAATACGCCTGTTGAAGCCACTAGTGCTACATCGTTGTATGCTACGTGTAATCTTCCTTGCTCTACCCAACGAATTTCATCAGACGTAGAAGGCATCTCAGCTGATACCATACGTAAGAAAGAAGAGATAGAACGATTTCCGTAGATCTCAGCTTCTTTTTCGTATACGTCAGGTAAGAATTGTTTTGTAAAGTTAAAGTCTGTAATGTAGTTGTTTTGAAATAAAGAACCTTTCGTTGGAGAAGGTACTAAATTGTTAATTCCACTTGTTAAAGCCATTTTTTAATTTTTTTTTATTGTTTAATTTTCATTCTCAACTTAGAACTAGAATCTCCTGTCACAACTTTAAACTTTTGTCCGGTATTGGTTTTAATAACGCCTTCTTTTCTTGGGTCCATATTAATATTTTTAGCTTCTCTTGCAGAGTTGCGAAGAGCATCAGCACGGCCTTGCTCATAAAAATGTTCTGCCAATTTATCAGCGTTTCTTGCTGTAAATAAAGCTTTATGGTAACCCTTAGCGTCACTAAGTTGTCCATCATCACCTATAAACTTTGAAACAAAATTGTTAATATCTGATTGTTGCGTTTTTGTGTCTGCAACGTTGTTAACTTTGTATCGGTATTTATTGTCTCCAACTTGGAAATCAAAACCTTTAAAGTTTTCGCCAAATACATTATCTGTTTTTTGTAAAAAAGTTTCAGTTTGTTGTTTATTCAATTCAACTCCTTGTTGAGCTTCATTATAATACGCAAAAGCCTCTTGGTACTCTTGAGGAATATCTTGTTGCTTTCTCAACTTGAGATCAGCATAATATTTCTCTTTGTTTCCTTCTAAGAACTTTCTTGCATTAAATAATTCTTCTTTAAATGCTCTTTTCTTTGAGCGTATTTCTCTTGGGTCATCATCTTCATCAAATGAAAATTGGTCCTCCATGTACTCATTTATGTCTTGACTATCCCAAGGTTTTGCTTGTTTATAATATTCGCGCAATACCTGCCCGTCGTCATAAGCCGAAATATCACGGTTTAAATTAACGTAGTCCTCTAAAGTACCCCCAGTTTCTTCCATAAAAGTTAAAAGCTTATCAACGTTTTCTGGCAATTCAACTTTTGGTTGTTGAGGCTGTTCATTAACCCTAGTCGCATTTTCATCAACTTTAGGTTTTTCTAATTTTGCCTCTTCAACTTCTTCTTCTGTAATCAGCTCTAAAGGAGTAGTCTCTACTTCTGTGTTTTGTTCAGAAGTAGCACTTACTTCTGTTTTAACATTTTCTTCTGTTATTGTTTCGGTATTTTCCTCTTCTTCTACAGGCTCAACTACTTTGTTAACCTCGTCTAAGTTTATTACAGGAACTTCGTCTTCATTCTTTCCAGCTGACTCAGGGGATATCTCGCCTTTTTCAACGGCGGTGTCTAACACTGCTTGTTCTTGTTCTTGTGCTGATTTAGTTTCTTCGCTATCAACAGCACCCTTAATTTTCCATTCACTCATAATTTAATAATATATAATAGTTAATAATTTTTATCGTGGTTCAAATCCACTTAAATCAATACCACCAAGTACGTCATTACCGCTAGATTCAAAACCTTTTTTAGGTTCTGGGTTAGATGGTGGTTTTTGAAAATCAATTTCTTTTTTGGAGTTTAGCTCCATTTGTTTTAACTTCATGTTTAAATCAAATTCGTATTGCATAAGCTCCCGCTTAGTCTGAGCTTCATGTTCTAATTTTTTAATGTCAAAATTAACTTGTGCCTCAGCTAGCTGAACTTTAGATTCTGATTTTATTTGTTCTGCTTGTGCTTTCGCCATTTCAGCAGCTTGAGCAGCTTGAGCATTAGCTTGCGATTGTGCAGCGATGTTACGCTCAGCGCGCTCTTGATCTTTTTGCATCTTCTTAGCTCTTCTATACTTTAAAAGTTGATTAGCTAATTTTATGTTTTTTATTTGTCTAATATCAATAACATCCTCTAAATGTATTTGATCTTTTGATAATGCCATTTGAATGTTTTGCTCCACAAGCTGTTTTTCGTCCTCATCTGGGTCTAGTTCTAAGAATATGCCAAAGTCATGCAAATGTAAGGAATCAAGTTCCTGTAAGGCTCCAACGCTAAATCTTCCTATTGCGTTTATAAAAGCCTCTTTTTGAGGGTGGAACTCTAACACGTCTTTTATTCTTATTGATATAGCTTCTGCAAGAGTAGCTGTTATATATAAAGAGCTATGCAGTATATGCCTAGTAGCTGTGTTTGAATTTGCTGCTGCAAGTTTTTGAACTCCTACTAAAGCATAGGGATCTGGGTCACTTCCGTCTCTAGCTTCATTTAATCCAGTAACATCGCGTATCATGTTCAAGTAATAATTATATGCTTGAATTAATAGCTGAGTTTGCTGCCCGCCCCCACCAGGTAACTCCTGAATTGGAACTTTACCAGCATTCATTTCGCCATCAACAGTCATAGATCTACCTATAACAGAACCTGTTTGGAAGTACATATTAAGTGCTTCTTGGGGATTGTAATTAGTACCGTTACCTAAATCAATTTCGGCTAAGCCATCTGCATCTAAATAAACGCCAGACGGGGTCATTCTTTGAATTGTTTGTTGTAATTTTAAATGCGTAAGTTGTATTAAGTCTGCGTAAGTAACCATTCTGCTTACTAAACTTTCAATTTTACCCTTGTACATTCTAGGTGCGCTAACTACATAATTCATCATTACATTGCTAACATTTGAATCTGGGCGAACCATATTGGATGCTTTTTGCCATTTTAACAATTTATTAGCTCCAAGAACCATTACACCTTCATATATAGTTTCTCTAGCCTGAGCTACTTTTTCAAATCTAGCTCTTTGATCTTTGGGGGGATCAAATGTATCATCTTTTTTAATTGCTTTCTTAGCTCCAGTTGATGTTTCTTTAATTTTATAAACACTTTTTTCCCAGGTCTTCCAATTAAAATACAGTATAGTTAATGTATTAGAATCTGAATTGTTAGCGCTATCATTAGTTGTGTAATCGTAGTTATTATAGTTACTAGATTTTTTTATTGAATCAGCAAATTCTTCATCAGATAGTCCAGGAAATTGCTTTTTTAGTTCGTTAGCTTTAATTTGTTTTATTTCACCAAAATAATAAACATCTTCAAAATTTGGGTCTTCTGTATACGAATAGACTAAATTAGAAGGGTCAACATATTCTAATTTTATACCGTCGGTATTATTAAAAGTGTGTTTTGCACAAGCAATACCAATAACAGCTTGATCATAATCTAACCGCTTTTTAAGTTCAGGATAGTTATTCCTTTTAAAAACGTTATCCATAGCTTGCTCATGAGCTATCTCAATTGATGGTTTATATGCTATCTGCATATGTAACTCTAATTCTTCTTTAGAGGAAGGAGCTTCTGCATCTTTTACGTTTCTAGTGTCAACACCTAAAACTTTGTCTATCTCTTCAATAAAATCTTTAGCTATAATATCTTCCTGGATTCCTTCAACGAAGGTTGTTCTTTCTTTAATTGAAGTTGGGTCTTGAGCAAAAGCTTTTATAGTAAATAAACGATCTTGCATCCCATTCACTACAATATCCACAAACTTGGGTATAATTGGAACTGGTTTCCAATCTAAATTAAGATATGATAAATCTCCATTAATTGAAAATTCATCTTTATACTTTTGAGTTGATTGCTCGCCTCTAGCATATAATCTTAATTTGTGAAAATCACGTTGATTCTGAGTGAACCTACCTGATCCAGAATTTTTTCTAAACCATTCGTTTTGAATACCTTGTGCCACTTCCATTCCGTATGA
>MDSX01073512.1_pt1 | contig 30374 bp, 31 predicted proteins | sample 811141 | NCBI WGS metagenome assembly MDSX01 (sample SAMN05326642, study PRJNA326480) | marine metagenome | isolation source: seawater | place: Atlantic Ocean: South East | collected 2010
AATTGGTGGTATCAAGTAGAAGCTCATGAAAAAGAAGAACAACATCAAGAAGCTAAAGAAATGATAGAAGAATTAAAAAAATTAAACAATCGTGTTAAAGAATTAGAGAATGCATTAGTCGATAAAAAACAAGATATTGAAAAAACAGAGTAATACTAATAATATTTTAAATTAGTATTATCTTCTTCTTCTTCTTTTTTTCTTGCAAGTTTTATATTTTTTTCTACCTTTTTTCCAACACTTTTTGAAGGTTTTTCTTTTCTTTTTTCTCCAACATTTATTTAATCGTTTTGTTGCTCGTCTTATACATTTCTTTTTCTTTTTCTTAGTTTTCTTTTTTTTCCTACCTCCTACACGAACACCTTCTCTACCTGAAGCAATATTAGAGGCACGCTCTGCGTCCCTCCTTCTTCTTTTGCGCAAGGTCGCCTGCCTTTCTCTGAACTCTTTAGCATCTTCTTCCTCATTCAATACGTTGGCAAGAGCAATAGACCCAGCAGCATCCGGTGTATACCTAGTTAATGATTTTTGAGGTAAAATTAATTTTCCTAATGCGTCCATACCCTTTTTAGCTTTTTTCATATATTCAGGACAATTATTTGGAGCATTCATTAAACCTGCTGTCACTGTTCTTGTTATTTTATCACCAAATGTTTGATTTGCTACATCCTTTGCTGATTTTATGTTAACATCTATAGTTAAATCAAGTAAAACATACAGATCAAAGATTAATGGAAGTGATTTATCAAATGTAGTTAATTTTTTAAATGTAAATTTATTTCCATTTTGTGGAACTATTTTTGCCTTATTAATAAAATATTCTTGAGATTCACCTGGTTTAACTAACATATCCAAATCCTTTTGAGTCTCTTTACCTATATATTCACTTGCTTTAATATATGTTGGTTTAAATCCTGTTTTTACACTCTTTGAACTTCCTGACTTTAAATTATCGTAAACACCACTATTTAATGCTTGAGATATAGGAACCTTTTTAATATATTCATTTTCTTTAGGGACTTCCCTATCATCTCCACCTATTTCTCCTAATGACATTGGTATTCTTATTTTTATTGGTATACTATTAACCATTACCTTTATTTCATCACCTGGTTTAGAACCTATTGGCATTAAAAATGATAAAAATTTTTCACTTTTACTTTTTACAGTTATTTTTGATTTTTCTTTTTTACCTAATAAAAATCCTACGGTTACCATATTTTCTACTGCTTTTTCTAATTTTCTTTTTACATCAGGTAACATATTATCCATTAATGGATACATTGGTTCATTCTTTTTATCTAATTTAAAATTATCATTCCATAATCTACCTGAAAAAAAATCTTTTCTTCTTCTTGATTGTGGTGTATTATTATTTTTGTGAAATTTTATAGCTTGAATATAATGACGAATTGTAGGATCAGGAAGAAAAGAATCTTCACAAACATAAGATTCTACTTCTGTTTTAATTTTTGTTAATTGGACAGATTTATCTTTATTTAATCTTGAAATCTCTTTCCTTTCTTTAATAATTGTATTATTTGAACCTACAACAGGAGCAATAAATTTAATATCATAAAGACTATATTTATCTCTATTTGGGTCTATACCTAAACCCCTTCTTTGTGCTTCTCGTTTTTCATATCTATTTGTAGATAGTGTAATTATAGCAGTATTATTATAATTAGGATCATTTTTATTTTGAGGAGTATATTTTACGATATCTCCCGCATTTAATTTTAAACTTTCTGTTTGAAATGTTTCATCAAAATTATCATATGTTACGGGAAAAACAGTATCTCCTGATAATTTAGATTTATAGCCAAATGTTACCCTATAAAGAACTTTATTCTCTTTACATTCTTTTTTTTTAGGATAATGTGTTTCTAATGTATTGCCATAATTTATAGTAATCATATTATTATAAATTAGTGAGAAATTATACTTGAGTAATAAAATTATTTAAATTTCTTAATTGATCTTGTTTTTCTTCCTTTTTTCTTGCTTTTTCTAAAACTTCTTTAGCTTTATTTAATTCTTCTTCTGTAACTTCATTATTTTTATCTAAATCTAACAAATGTTCATATCTCCTATATTTACGCGGGATAATACAAAATTTACTTTGTTCATTAAATAAATGATCTGCTAATACAGTAAATATTGCTGTAAGAGCTAATGCTATCAATACATCTCTACTACCCATCCAAGATATTGCAAAAATTAAAATTTGTCTACCTATATTATTTTTCAAATACTGTTCTTGATTTTTACTTAATTCAATAGTAACATATTTAGAACCAATGTTCAACATTATCATTACTAATCCAGCAAAAAATTTACTATTATTCAATGCTTTTAAATATTCCAAAATAATACCAATCATATTTAATATAAATTAAGAAATTAATATAATTGTTTTTGATGAATTTTATATCCATTATTGGTATGCTGGTCTAATTGTTCTGTTGATTCAATTGATGCCCTTTCGCCTTTAACTTTTATTTCTCTATCTAATTCTACCTGACAAGGACCAGTAAAAACAGCTGGTTGCCATATCTGTATTTTAGGAGTAAATCCTTCTTTGGAATCACAAAAATTTTCTTTTGTATCAATTAATACAATTATTATTAAAGACATAATAATACCAGCTGACATTCCCACATTTTTAAGAAGATACATATTTAGTAAAATCATTAAAGCTAATAATATCTTATTATCATTAATATTCTCTAAAAAAATAGGTTTCTTGTGAACTAATATTACCAATACTCCAAGTAAAATGATTTCAATATAATTTTCCATCTATATAATTTTACAATATAATTATTCAGTTGTTAATATAAAATTATAATCTTATTTTTTTATAAGTATGGCAACAACTCTTTCATATTCAGATTTTTCATCAGACAATAAAGTTGAAAATTTTACTCCAAAAAAACGTAAAAATAAAACAATTAAAAAGAAATCAAATAAAGTCAGAGAATTCCTAAACAGTATGGATGGTGGTGATGATGACGATTCTAATTTAGCCGATTTTGATGAATCTTTTGTTCCACCCCCTCAACCACAAATTACAAGACAACCTGATGAGTCAAAAGAATCTATGGTAGACAGTGATGTTGCTGTTGAAATGGAAGGGTTTTCTAAATTATCTACTGAACAAGCATCTAACCAAAACTATCAAAATTATTTTAATACATATGTTCCTTATTATTCAAAAACACAGAATTCTGCCAATATTCACGGTTCTAAAGATGAACTAATGAAAAAATTAAACTATATGATACATCTTTTAGAAGAAAACAAAGATGAAAAAACACAAAATGTAACTGAAGAACTTGTTTTATATATGTTTTTAGGCGTTTTTACAATTTTTGTTGTTGATTCATTTGCTCGCGCTGGAAAATACACGCGTTAATATATTTTTCAACTATATTAAGTAGTTAAATCTATTATAGTATAATATGGCTAATTATTTTGGCAATTATTATATAAATATTATTATTCTATCTATGCTTACAATTACTTGTTTTTGTTGTTGTTATTATAAGTATAAACCTTCAAATAATCTTAATAAAATTAAACATATTATACCAACTGTGAATGGTTATATTGTTACAGATGAATTAATTTAATATAAAAACATTTTTACTTTCAAATGGTCTATAACCAAAGTTATAAAAATAATAAGAAGCATCACTTTTCAATATTGGTTGGTATCTTTTCAATATTTTTTTAATGATAATATTATTATTAGAAATATTTTCTATAAACAATCTTGTAAATTGTATTCTTTCATAAATTAAACTGATAGAACACATAAATCCCAATACAAATACGCTCTCATCTGTTTCTTTAAAACTACATATACACTCCATACTTTTTTTACCATTATAACTTGTATAAGTATTATGAAATATAAACATATCATATGGTTCTCCATCTATTAAGGTAACCGTTATAAATATTTGTTTATCTTTTACTAACAATTCTATATGATTTAAATTTGGAATAATTAAACATTTAAAATTAGATTTCATTAAGCGTTCATAAACATAAACAAAATAATGAAAGTTTTGTTTGTTTATTAATATGGTTCGAATATTGGGTTGATCAAATTTTACTAGTTTGTCCCAATAAAATATATCAAAAAGATAATTCTTATAAGCGGTTAATGGAACTATCAAAGTCGCTGCTCCTTCTCTTTTAAATAAAAAAACAGTGTTATTGTCCTTATATCTACTATTCACATAATGACTATATATAACCTTTGGAGCTATACCCTTTTTTCTATATCTTTGATGGACACAAAGAAAATCCACATATCCAAGTGATAATTTTTTATCATCAATATAACAATCTAAAGGTCTTGTGCTCATTGTTCCTATTAACTTGAAATTATTTTTATCATATATCATAGATAAATATGATTTACGATTGTGTGCTTTAAAATAATTTAAAACACCGGTTTTAGGAGGATTATATTTCTCTTGTTTATGTGGCAAAAAATGACCTTGAATAAAATGTGCGAATAGTGCCTTTTTTTTAGTAGGTGTGTTAAAATATGTATCAAAATAAATATCAGGATCATAATATTTATCTTTTTCGGGTTTTCCGTGTTGAATTATACCTGGAGGAATAATCCAATATTTTAAATTATGAAAATGAAATACTGGTTGTCTAGACCAAAAAGGAAATTTTAATTTATAAATAGCAACCAATAATAAAATAATACTTATTATTGCTAGAATGTAATACATTTATATTTAGTGATAAATGTACTTTTAAATTTTAACGAAAATATTGGTATAATATATATGTCAATAACAAGTGGTTCTATTAATACAGATGAGCAAGCCTCAGCAGCCGCAGCTATAATAAGAGGTGACCGAACACCTGCCCAAAAACGAGAAGATGCGTATAATGCTCCACCTCCAAGACCAGATCCTGAAGAAGAAGCAAAAAAAGCAATATGGGATGCACTTAAAGAAGCAAATGAGTCAAATACAGTTCGTGATTTAGATTATGCTTTAGAGATGATAATGAATTTTAAGGAGAAATATTACCCCAGTCAATCTACCAAGTTTCGGGGAAAGTATAGCAGTCAAATAACTAGCTTAGAAAAAAGAACAATGGATAAATTAGAAGATATGGAAATATCAGCACCTGGAAATGCTACTGAATGGGAGAGTAAGTACAGTAATTGGAGAATAGAAAGTGGAGAAGCATCTGCTGCAGCTATGAGTAAACCTTCATCAGTTGATATGACACAATGGAAAGGACCATTCACAAGTAAAAATAAGAATCCAGGTAAGAAATATTATACAAGAAAGAGTGATGGGTTACCAGTATGGGGAGATCCAACTACAGGAGAATTAACACAAGAAGGGATTAAACGAGCCGAAGAAGCTAAAGCAAAAAAGGCAGCAAAAAAAGGAGGAAGAAGAACTCGTAAAAAAAGAGGAGGAGGTCCCGAAGCTGCCGCTGCCGACGAAGCAGCACCCAAAATAGAATGGGTTATTGAAAATACAGAAGGTCGTATAAATAGTTTTGTCAATAGTGATGTCCCACAACGTGGTGATGGATTCAATAATATGATACAACAAATGAGAAATAGAATATCGGATGGAGGATTTTGGGTAGTTGAATGGAATGAAGCGAGAGATGTACATGATGACTATAATCATTATCATTTAGCATGGGATGATGAAGATAACGAGCCTCCAGATCTTATACGATTTCCTTTCCCTCCACTGCCCACTCAAGCTGGGGGAAAAAAGAGAAAAAAGAGAAAAAAGAGAAAAAAGAGAAAAAAGAAAAAAAGTAGAAAGAAAAGAGGTGGAAGAAAATTAAACTTATTTTTAAGTGAAATTAATAATAGGTTAAGAGATGTTGAGAGGAGAGGAGAGGAGAGAGAGGATGAGATAAGAAGTAATAGTGCTGAGATAAGAGATAATGACGCAGCTATAATAGGCAATGGTGATGATATAACTGAGAATGCTGTAGATATAGGTGTAATTAAGAGTTATATAAATTATAAATTAAATAACACACTTGAAAACGCCGCGGCTCCTTTAGATCAATGGCAAGGACACCTCCGCTCGATAGACCGTCGCTCTCACCAAGAGCAACCCTCCTTGATAGATAGGCAAATTTTAACAGATGCTAATATGCGCGGAGGTATGAAAAAAACACGAAAAATGAAAGGAGGACACCACTTATACAAAAGACTTGGAGTAAGTAAATATGCTTCTCAAAAAACAATTAAAAAAGCATATAATAAAATTAAAAAAAATAAAAAAATAACAAACAAGGTAAAGTATGCTTATAAAATTCTCTCCAAAAAGAAAACTAGAAAACAATATAATAATAAATATGTAAAACACAAAAAATTAAAAAGGAAGAAGAATAAGAGATAATAAAATTTATAAAAATATGATATTTTTATAAATAAATTTAAGAAAAACAACACCAAGAAGTTTTTTCAATAGAAATAATCTCTCCATTTTTATTTTCATAATAGTAAAAATAATGTTGTTTTAATCCACAATGTGAGAGTCAATGAAAACTTTGTGGAAGAGTTACATGTAATTTTCTAGTTCTTTTATTGGCAAGTCTTTCTACCTCACCTATATGAGGCGTATATTGTGAAGGAAATATATCTAAGAACGCATCAGTATATAATTTTTCTTTTCTTTCAGGAACACATAACATAAAAATTTCTTGTTTACCTTCAGCATGTCTTTCAATTAAATTAAAAAAATTTGCTTTTAATTGTGCTTGAAAATCTTGTTTTTCCTTTGCCCATTTTTGATTATACATATTTTTTAAATCACCAAAACTAGGTATTTCTTTTTTAACATATTCTGAGTGTCCTTCATCTTGAGCACTTAGTAAAGGTCTTTGAAAATCTGCCATTTTATTTATTATCATAAGAAAAAAATAAAATAAATCCGCATTTAATTTTTAGCACGGAGACAATTAAGTACATAATCCTTTTCTTTCCATTTATTAAAATCTGACATACATTGTAAATCAATACCCTTAAATACTTGTTTAAGAGGAGAAAGTAAATCAATACTAGACATATTTAATATTGTATTAATAATAGGTAAATTAGGTAAATTAATATCAGGTATTTTGATTCCTAAAGAAGATAACATTTTGTGTATAGAAAACATACCTAAAATATCAAAGCGAATACAGTCTATTTCTACTAAACTATTGCTAGCTTTTTTAACTAAATATAAACCCTCTTTTCCAATTTTTCCCCAATCATAACCTAATTTTTTTATACAAGCAGGTAAGCTTATATTATCAAGAATACTTGTTCCTATAAAAATAAGAGATTTTATAAATTCTTTATTCGCATATACAGCTGATTTAAATTTTGTAGATATATTATTACCTACAACATTCATTTTTACTTCTTTATCTGGATGTTCATTATTTATAGTTTCAATAACTTGATTTTTAGTAGTCATATATATATTAAGTTAATAATATATAAATTATTGAGGTTTGTATAATAAATAAATATATTGATATTGATATTGTGTTGTAACCATATCTACTTTGCCGTGTAATATAAATCCAATATTCTTAGCCATACTTAATATATGTTTCTGTGTTTCTATGTATAATTTATGTTTATTTTGACGTACATGACCAGATTTATCATCTTTGAATGTTTCATCAAATTCTGCTAAATTCTTAGATTTATCTAATTCAAAATTAGCTTTATATTGAAAGTCTTTAAACTTAACAAGTGAATTTGTAATTCTTTTTTTAGCATATTTCTGGGCGCTAACTAAATATAAAGGATCAGCTGCATTTAAAATAGGGTCAAATTTATCTCTATTAACTAAATGTAATACTAATGAACCACCAGGTTTCAACCAATTATAACAATTTTGTAAAAGTAATTGTTTATCATCAATGTAATAAATTGTAAAATATAAACAAGTAATTGTTGTAAATGTGTTTTCAGGATATGTCATTGATTCTAATGCATCAGCCTGTTTAAATTTACAACTAGGATATTTATTTTTGGCATTTTCAACCATTGCCGAAGATTTATCTATACCTTCAACATTATATCCATTTTTTTCAAGTAATTTCACGTGATGTCCATTTCCCGAACCAATATCTAATACTCTAGAATGAGAAGTTGGTTTTATTAATCTTTTAATTTCACCTACTTCAAAATCATTTTTTACATTATCATATACCAACTCATCATAAATACTACTATAAAAATTATCATAAATCTCATTTCCTTGTTTTAAAACATATTTGTCTCTTTGAACAAATCCTTCTTTATAAATAGCACTTTTATTAACTACCATTAATATAACAAGTATTATACCAGTAACAATTGCGGTTCTAGTCCAAATGCTTTGTTTCATAAAAATTCTATTTATTTGTTTAAAAAATTTTATTACCTTTTTCATCCCTTATATGTATTATAGTTATTTTTTTTATGTCAAATCTTTTATATATGAATGAAAATGATATAGCAGATAAAAGAAATATAAAAGAATTCAGGGGTATAACTTTTTCAAAATATAAAAAAGCAGATGCCAAAAAAGAATTACTAAATAATTTAAATACTGGAAAAATAGAACCTGCTTGCTATTGGGCGGCAGAATATATTTGTGCTGGTCATTATGCTGATATATGGGAAATAATAATGTTTTTTTGTAGTAAACATATACATTTAGGAAATCCAAAACTTCCAATTTATTTGGATTTACGACTTACACATTTTAAACAAATATTAAATGGTGGATATCAGGATAATGTATTGAAAATGAGGAATAATCTAAAGATTAGAAAATTATTTGGGGAAATAATATCAGTCTTGTGTTTATCTAAAAAAAAACATACATTTGATAATATAAAAATTAAAACCGATGATTTTAATATTACAAAAATAACATACAAGATGAAAGCAGATTCTACATCATATGCTACTAAAATATTTAAGAAAGAAGACCCAAATGAACTGTTTATTGGTATTAATGAATTTTGTTGGAATATTTTGAAATCTCAAAAAAATGGAGCAATAGCTTGTTATTGGTTTGAATGGATATTAGGATTTGAAGGTATTTGCAAAAAAGAAAATAAACAATATTCAGGAGGAAGAAGATCTAATATGCCAATAGAGGGGAAATTTCAAAAAGATATTATATGGATGATATGGGAATGTTTATTATTAGAAGCAAATACTAGAAGTAAAGGATTACATAAAATAATGACATCATTACTAAGCTTATTTTCTTTAAGATATAAACCAGGTGTAATAAGAAGAAGAAAATATTTAATATATTTTGGAATTAATTTATTAACAGAACCTTTAGACAATACTATACAAATTATTAAAAATGAAAAAATGATAGAAAATATAACTTCAAAGATTAATATAATTTACAAACAAATAAAAAAAAATGAAATTAGGCCTGATACGGATTATTTATTTAATAATAGTATGACAAATAATAATTTAGAAAAAACAATTAACAAACTTGAAAAAATGAATGCGTTAGTAGGAATGGTTCCCCGTAAATAGTTTTTTTCTTATTATATTGTATAATGACAAATCCAGGAAATAAGCGTAAACAAAGAGCAATGCACGGTGCCGGTGGCAGAGGAAATGACGGTGGTCTCACCCAGCAACCAGCACACGGCGATAGAACTGTAGCAGTTACTAATGGTTCAGTTATCAACAATGGTGGTAATGCCAAATTTGGATTATACCCAACTGTTGGTGTAAGTGTTGGATTTCTTAATCTTCTTGCTTCATGTTGCCAAGGTAAAGAGACAGGCAAAGGAGTCGGTTTAAACACTGACGTAAATTCATTTTTAATGTAAATTGTTAAATATTATATTTATAATAAAATATTTAGCAAAAGTCGCGTAATACTTTTTTTCTTTTCTATTTATATAATGGCACGTCGTAGAATGTCTCGTAAATCTCTTAAAGGTGGCAAACGCCGCAAAGCTAGAACACAGAAAAAACGCAGAAAATCCCGCAAATCCCACAAAAAAAAGTCTCGCCGCACTCGCAAACGCAGACGCTAAATATAAATAATAACTTTAATTAATTATTATTTATAATTTATAATTTGTTTACAATATAATTTGTTAAAGTATACAAAGTACCTCCCCATATCATATCAATTATTGCTATTTTAGTATTATAATTTTTAAATATTGCGTGATTTGTCAAATCAAAAATAGCATATGTAGTAGAACCCAACAAAAATGAATCTATTAAAGATAATTTCTGTTTAATAACGAAATAATAAACTTGAAAAATTAAAACAATATAAGCAAAAAAAGTAGCTGGTAAATTTAGTTTCATTTCACTATTTTGAATATTTTTTACCATTTTACCGAAAGGAGAACCTAAAAAATTTCCAATAAATATTCCATCTAATACAGCAATTGATAAAGCAGTTAATACAATTTTTTTATAACACATATACTTAATTATTAGATTTTATATTGTTTCACATCTATCTCTTTTAGGAATGTTTTGTTGAATTAATTCTATATTATCTCCTTCATTTATCATTATATTTTTTTGACCTGATAATTTAAAATTTACCAATTGCTTTATTTTTTCAGATTGTTTTTGTCTAATTTCTTTATTTTCTTTTTTTATACTTTTTCTTAAAATTTTTAACATAATTCTACTTATAGTATTATTTACAAGTTGAAACATTTTAATGATACCACCAGTTATACCTACAATTTCCATTATATTCAATTGATCTAATGTTTTATATAACCACCAATCACTAAGTCCAGCAACCAAAAGTGTATTTGTTATTATTAAAACCCATTCTAATATACATTGAAATTTATTTTTTAATTTAATAGATACATCATAATTAGGTAATTTTTTTTCATCTATAAATAAATCTTCATAATACAATGGTCTTGAAGCTGTATAATATACTATTTTGGGGAAATTCCAAAAAAGAATAAACGCTGAAAATCCTACAACTAATGGAAAATAATAAAAATTAAATACTTCTGGAAAAATAGCAGTTGCTGGTGTAAATATAAAAGGTAAAAAATACCGTTTATATTTTATATCTTTACAACCACCCCTTTTAGAACAATCTATATCTAAACATAACATACACATATTTAATTAAATAATTGTTATTATTTTAAATGGATTATATTTATTTTAACGGCAATACAAGAGAGAGGTATATATACAAATAATTTAATATTTATAAAATGTATAAGAATGGATACTAAATTACCATCTATTATGAGAACAGTTACTCCTGGTCAGTCAAGAACTCCAAGTCCAGCTAGTCCAGCTTCAATAAGTGAAAAAGCAACAAGTGTAGCACAATCGGTTCAAAAATCAATAACACCAACAAATGGCGGAATAGATATTATAAAAATAGTATTAATTACTGCTATTGTTATATTTTTAGGCTATAATTTATACCTATATTTTACACAAGGAACAGATCTTTTAGGTAAATATTTTGGTATTGGTGGTGTAGGTATTACAAAAGTAGCTAAAGGAACTGAATTTGCGGTTGATACAGCAGCAGAAGGTACAAAAGACACAATATCTGTTGCTCAAAATGTAACAGATAAAGGGTTAGATACTGTTGCCAAAGGAGGTCAAATAATATCAAGAACAAATGAATCTCCTATGGAGAAAGAAATGGAGGAAGATGTGAAAAAAGAACAAGAAGCGGAAAATGTAGACGCAGAAAGTTCATTTTCAGGAAATTTAAAAAAAACTGTTAAAGGTGGATATTGTTATATTGGAACAGATAGAACCTATCGTTCTTGTGTAAAAGTTGAAGAAGGTGATATTTGTATGTCAGAAAAAATATTCCCTACAAAAGACATATGTATAAATCCTAATTTAAGAAAATAATTTATAAATAATTATAACTATTTATAAGTTAATTACCGGCTTCATTGCTGAAAAACCATCTAAGAGCTAAATATGGAGGGAAAGTTCTTAAACTATCATCTGCTGTCATATTTGGACCATTTTTAACAAGTTCTTCTATCTCAACTCCTGTTAAAGCATGACTAAAATATCTTAATGAAGATAACATACCATCAAAACCTCCTCTTTGTGTAACAAAAACATCTCCGTAATTTTGTTTTGGGACAGCATTAAATACATGTCTATTTACAATTGTTCCATTGATATACGAATCCATTTTTCTACCTTGACAACGCAAAACAACATTAATCCATTTGTTAATAGGTATATCTTTAATCTCAACATTTTCTATTACATTATCAAATGTATTCATTACAACAACAATTGCGTTTGTTTTTGGTGAAAGATACATACCAGGAGAATTATTTGGGAAATTCATACCTGTTACATTTGTACCATTCCAATTGGTTGCGTTTTGAATATTTTGATAATCCCCCTTGTTAAAAATATGATTGTAACTTGAATTATTAGGATTTTTAGGGTCCCCAATTGATTCAATATATAACCATACAGACCAAGTAAATTCTAAACCTTCTCTTTCATTTACAGAACGTAAGATAGGAATTGATTCTTTCATTTTAGGATCCTGATAAATTTGTTTGGGATTTTTTCCTGGACGTAATCCATTTACAAGTATTGGGTTTTTTGATGGTGATAGAAACCAAGTAATTAATCTAGACCCTAAACGAAGAGCTATTACAAACATAATAACAACTAATACTAAAAAAGAGACTTTTGCTACCAAAGAATTTGAATATAAAAAATCTGTTGTTCCACTAACTACTTTATTATTCCTAAATTTATTGAATGTTCCTGATGCGCCAAGTTGAGCATTAGCAAAGCCTTTACCCAAATCGGACATCGGATTATTATAACCTTGTGAAAAACTAGAATAAGCCATTTATATATTACTGATAAGATTTTTAGATTTCAAAACTGTTAATTTCTTCATTTCCTTTTATGAAAGATAATTTCATTTTATATTGATTCAATAAGTCACTTAACCAATTACCACCTGGACCTTCACGGTAAATTTCATAAGCTTCTCTAGGACTAACTGTTCGGGCAATGTATCTAAATTTAGATGTCTGACCTGAAAATCCACCTAACTCTCCGTTATCCTGCTGGGGCGATACCATAACAGGAGCTGCTCCTATTGTGGAAAGCATACCCGCTAAAACATGTGTATTGACTAATTTACCATCAATATAGGTATCAATTGCTCTATTATTTGTTGAAATAATAATATTACACCATTTTTGGATAGGAATATTACTTACTGTCCAAGGAGTACTAGTAACGCCACCGCCTGTAGCATCCATTACTGACATATTAATCAATAAATCATTTGTAGCTGCTCCTAAAGCAACTTCTGGTGATACTACATTTCCTGCCTTTCTACTGTAAATCACCTTATTAGCTCCATATCTATATTGCCAATTATCAACATAAATCCATATAGAATATGTAAAATTAACAGAAGCTTTGTTGCCAGGTAATGAAGAAGCTTCTATTTTTACTTGATTTTTTGCATTTCCACCACTATATAATGTATTACTTGTACTATCTTTAAAAACATAAGTATAAATTAAATATAATATGACGACTATTATCACACCGAGTAATATCTGCTTAAAATTCATAATATAATATACAGTTAGAAATTATCTAAACTATCGGTGGATTTTTATTGCTTAATATTTTATAATTTATATCAATCCTTTCTTTAGAAATAGACTGAGGGAAATATACAACATTACATACACCACCTGACACACCACCTATATCACCTATTGTTATTTGATCCTGACTCATATAAGGCACAACATTATTAAAAGATGCTAATAATTTAGAGTCCATAAATACATCTAATACTCCACCATCATAATTTATTACAATGTTTACCCATTTTTGAAGAGGAACATCATCTATTATATAAATTACCGGTTCTTTATCTTTTCCATTATTCATCTTAATTTTTAATTTATTTTCTACAGAATTATAAAAAATATTTGGTTTATCTCCATAATTTAATATTGACCTATAATTTGCCTCTTTATTACAAACTCCTGGTATATCAGCAGTACATATTGATTTTAATGAATTTGCTCTAAAGAAAAACCAACCATTTAACGCATAATTATAATTATATTCTATTTCAAAATTATCTAATTTTTCTTCTTCAAAATTACCAATAAATTTTTTATTTTTCAAATATACAGGATCTCTTAATAAAACCTTACTTTTTTGTAACTTGTTTGTCCTTTTTAATTCAGCTTCTAAAGTTTTTAACTCTTCATCAGAATCTATTAATTTTGTTTCTAATCCAACCAATTCTATTGTATAGGTTTGAATATATTTTATTGCTTTATTCATATCCTCTGCACATTTTGATTTATCTGTTTCATAAGGATTATCTGAACACATAGACACACTTATATAACCATAACCTATCAATAAATTAACCAATTCTTCTTCATTTTTTGGATTATTTAAATTATTAGAAATAATATTAGTCCAACCTGTTTCATCTATTACTTTACCTTCAGGAACTACTGGTATTGCTTTCTTTTTACCTTTACCGACACCCATAGAAGATGCTGTAAAATTTTTTATTCTTTTTATTCTTTCTTTAATAATTATTTGATTTTTTTTAATTGACTGTATTTTACTTTTAATAATACTTGAATTATCGGTTGCTGGCATAAATGTATAAAAATATTTCTGTATTATTGGAATAATAAAATATAACGTTATTGCCAATATTTCTCCACCAAGAAATAGATATGTCATTTTTGGCGTATGTCTTACTTGATTAAAAATATATTTTACAGTATCTCCAAATAAACAAGGTATAATAAAAACTAAATAAAATAAATTAGATAAAAATGCACTTTTCTCTAATATGTTTTGTGCTTGTGGATTCCTTTTAATAGCATAATAACCTAAAAACATCATACCAATAACAGATAAAATCATTATCAATGTCATACCACCAACACTAAATAATCCATAATTAACAACTAAATAAAATAATGTAAATAATAAAGCTAATATTAAACCTACACCAATAGAATAATATAAATAACTACCTGCTGTGCTAGAAACCCATTTTCTTTGTCTTTCAGGTAAATCACCATAATTAACACTGGGCCATGGATTATTACCAAATCCTGTAGTTGCTATAGTTCTATTAAAACTAACAAATATTCCTAAGAATGTTATAATTGCCAAAATAATTAATGTTACATTGAAAAATTGACTGTATCCTACTATTGTTTTGGGATATCCATACTTTAATACTAAAGAGGATATTGTAATTACACTTATAAATGCCAATATACCCAGTGTTGTTGTTTTGTTATCCGATGACCAAGCACCCCATTCTGGCCCCCACCCATAATATTGACGAAATCTTTCAGGAAATAATGGAATTAACCACCATAAAGCTTGTCCTAATGCGATAATTGGTTTAATTATTTGTTTTAAAACATATAAAAAAGTTCTTCCTGCTGCTTGATATGAAGGGGGAAATTGACCTATTGTAGCAGGATTATATTTATAATGCCATACTCCATAACCTATTCCATATAAAACGGTTAAACATACTAATACTAATGGTGTATAAACTATTAAACTTGTCACTGTCTTTAATATTGCCATTTATATTTTAGCTATATTAAATTTTATAAATTATTTGACGCTGTTTTCTCAGCATGACAATTATTACATAAAGCAGCTAAATTTCCAATAGAATTATCTCCTCCAAATTGTAAATCTATTTTATGATCTACCTGAAATGTATGACTTAATTGATCATTACACATATTACATTTCCAACCCTGTTGTGCCGCAACATATTTCTTTTTTGTTTCACTTACACATCTTTTACTTCCTCCTCCAGAATTCATCATCCGTTTCATTTGGGGAGTATGGTTTAATTGATTAAGTTTTTCCCTAGCATTTGTGAAATCAAATAAAGGCGTTAACATATCACTAGTATTTGAATCTACTGGCATATATCTTATTAAATCTGTAGCATGTTTTACTAAATTTTTACTCTCTCCTGGATTTTTGTTTATAAATAAATAAATACTTAATCCAACAAACCCAAAAGTTGCCATCTTATAATATTTTTTACCTTTCATCAAATATTCTGTAAATTTTCCATCATAATATGTATTTGCCATTAAAAATACAGTTATCAAAAATATAACAAAATTTATTTTCATATATATTCATAATATATATAAAATTAATTATCGTGACTTTTTGTAAATCATACCTAAACGGTGATGCTTTTTACCAACATATGTTTTTCCTTTGTATTTAAAACTTTTTGCTTTGCTTCTTTTTGCGTCCAACATAGCTTTAAAAAAGGCATTCAACTTACGCTTACCGCCCTTTTGTTTTCTGGTTTTGCGTTTACCACCGACTAAAGATGCACCGCAAGCACCTCCACGCTTGCTTTTGCGACTTTTGCGGCGACGACGTCTTTTACCACCCTCTTGGGCAACAGGTGTTTCCTCAACAGGTGCTTCATCTCCTCCTACATCATCTTGGTGTTGAGGAGCAACTTCAGGAGCAAACTCCGCTGCATTAGCAGCAACGCCACTTCCACCTCTGTGACGTCTACTCTTTCTTCCACGTCTTTTAGATTTTCTGCTTTTTCTTCTTGCTGATTTTCTAGCCATTATACATTATCTTAACATTATTTTTTATAAAAATACATAATACCGAAAATAATTAATAACGCACTTGCGAATTGAATATACTTTTTTCTTGTTTCAGCTATTTGTTTAGTTCTAATTTCTTTGGGTTTATATTCTTCATAATATTTTTCTAAACTTTCATAAAAATCTTCAACAGGTTGCTCTAATTGTTCTTGTATTTTATTAAAAATAAAATGAACCCATTTCATAAATGACATTCTTGAACTTAAATATGGAGTAACTGGATATTTGTCTAAAAGTTTTAAAAAATTATCTCCCATTGGTTCTAAGGGAAAAAATAAAGGAAGATTTTGAATTAAATCATAATATTTTCTTTTACTTACATCATTAGGTCTTGAGGGATATGTAGTTGCTATTGTTTGTAATGTAAATTTTAAATGAGGCAGCCATACTTTATAGTTTAAACCCATTAAATGTAAAGGATATAAAAAGATAACAGATTTTACATATAATATGAATACTAAACAGAGTCAGTTTTGTAATAATTGCGGAAAAATGGGTCATTCTTATAATCAATGTTGCAAACCCATCACAAGTCTAGGAATGGTTGCTTTCAATAAATTATTAGATAAAGATTGCCTAAAATATTTATTAATTTGTAGAAAAGATAGTTTGGGATATGTAGAATTTATGAGAGGTAAATATCCTCTATATAACCAAGAATATATACAAAATATTATAAATGAAATGACAATCCAAGAAAAAGCTAATTTATTAACAAAAGATTTTAATTCATTATGGAAAGAATTATGGGGAGATTATTATGGAGTCCAATATAAAACCGAAGAAAAATCTGCTTCTGAAAAATTTTATCAAGTTAAAGAAGGTATTCATTTATTTGATGAAAATTTTTTTAACTTGGAACAATTAATTCAAAATAGCAATACAAGTTGGACTGAACCCGAATGGGGATTCCCCAAAGGTAGAAGAAATTATAATGAAAATGATTTAACAAGTGCTTTAAGAGAATTCGGCGAAGAAACTGGTATTTCAAAACATAAAATACACGTTGTAAAAAATTTTATACCATTTGAAGAAATATTTACAGGATCAAATTTTAAATCATATAAACATAAATATTTTATTGCTCATACCAATTGTAATGAATTAACAAATTATCAAAAAAGTGAAGTTAGTAAAATTAAATGGATGTCTTTAGAAGAAGCATCCAAAGCTATAAGACCATATAATTTAGAACGAATTGATTTATTAAAAGATATAGATAAAGTTTTAAATAAATATAGTTTAATCTCATAATATATTAATATGCCACCTAAAACTGCGAAACTTAAGAAAAAAACAGGCAATAATAAAACACAAAAGAAAAAAAAGAAAACAACAACACAATTTAATGTAGATGGAAAACGATTTAGATTAAAGGATAATTCATCTTGGACTAGAATAGAAAAAACTGACTCAGGAGATATAATTAAATTTAAATCTCAATTATGGCCTGACGAAGCAAATCAATTATGGGATGAATTAAAATCAAAAAATTTGATAAAATATGGCACTATGAAATTAAAAGAGGGAAAAGGGAAAAAAATTAATAAATCAAAAGTTAAAAAACAAAAAAAAACTTCCACTAAGAAATCTCCCACTAAGAAATCTCCCACTAAGAAATCTCCTACTAAGAAATCTCCTACTAAGAAATCTCCTACTAAAACACCTTCAGTTGAAGAAGAATTAATTGAATTGGATGAAAAAATAGATGAATCAAAAACAGATGAATCAAAAACAGATTTAGAACAATCGTGTATTGACTTAATCACTTCTTTAAAAGACAATGTAAAAAATTTAACCTTAGAAAGTAAAGAGTTTCAAAAACTTTTAAAATGTGTAGAACAAAAAAATAGAAAAAAAATAATTGAAGGTAAAATAAACACAAATTTAATATATCCAAATTTAGATGATCCAAATTTTAGTAAAAATATAGCTTTAAAAAAGGAATTTAACGATGTAAAAATAGAAAAAAAAACTAGAGAAGAAATAGATAATTTAGAAGAGGAAACTACTAAATTATGCGATCCAACAATTGATTTTGAATTACAACCCCATCAAATGTTTATTAGAAATTTTTTATCATTTCAAACACCATATAACGGCTTATTGTTATTTCACGGTCTTGGAACAGGAAAAACCTGTTCATCAATACAAGTATGTGAAGATATGAGAACATATTATAATCAAATTGGAATCAAAAAAAAAATTATTATTGTTGCTAGTCCTGTTGTTCAAACAAATTATAAATTACAATTATTTGATGAAAGAAAATTAAAATTAATAAATGGGCTTTGGAATATTAAATCGTGCACAGGAAATAAATTTATTAAAGAAGTTAATCCTATGAATATGAAAGGATTAACTAAGATAAAAATAATTAGACAAATAGATAAAATTATAAGACAATCTTATGAATTTATGGGATATACCGAATTCGCAAATAAAATAAATAAACTAGTAAAAAATATTGAAAGAAATACAAAAGACCCAGAAAAAGTTAAAAAACGCAAGATATCAGCAATTAAAAGAGAATTTTCAGATAGACTATTAGTTATTGACGAAGTTCATAATGTTAGATCTGCTGTTAAAAAAGGAAAAGTAAGAAGAACTATTCAAAATTTAAAAGAATTAGTAATGTATTCACAAAATATGAAATTATTATTGTTAACAGCCACGCCTATGTTTAATAATTTTTCAGAAATTGTTTGGTTAGCTAATCTATTAAATTTAAATGATAACAGATATCCTATCAGTATTAGTGATATATTTGATAGTAAAGGAAATTTTTTAATTAAAGATGGTGAAGAAATTGGAAGAAATTTACTAATTCAAAAATTAACAGGATATGTAAGTTATGTTTCTGGAGAAAACCCTTTTAGTTTTCCATATAGAATTTGGCCTTCTGAATATAATAATCCACATTCATTAAAAAAATTATTAACAGGTAATGATTGGAATTATCCAAATAAACAAATAAATAATTTGGATATTGATATTCCCATTGAATATCTTGATTTAGTTATAACAACATTACACGAGGATCAAAATAAAGCATACAACTATATAATTGAAAAAAGTAAAGAAAAATATCCACAACTTAATGAACCCAAAGCAGGTATCCAATATACAGTAATTGATTCTCCTGAACAGGCATTAAATATTATTTATCCACATAAAGATCTAGAACAAGGAAATATAGATTATAAAGGTTTAATTGGTAAAACTGGTCTTAGAAGAATTATGCATTACGATAAAGATAGTAAAAAGAAGTTCAAATATTCACAAAAAATATTAGATGATTTTGGTCCTATTTTTAATAGCGATCAAAAAGAACAATCTCCACTTAGAAAATATAGTGCAAAAATATATTCTATAATTGAAACAATTAAAAAAAGTGAAGGGATTATATTGGTTTATTCTAGTTATATTGATGGAGGTTGTGTTCCTATTGCTCTTGCTCTTGAAGAAATGGGAATAACAAGATATGGTGATCAAAGTAAATCTTTATTTGCAAAACCACCAACTCCTTCAATTGGTAAATATGTAATGATAACAGGGGATAAACAATTATCACCATCAAATAAAAAAGAATTAAAAGCTTGTACTGATTCTGGTAATATCAATGGTGAAAAAGTAAAAGTAATTATTATATCTAGAGCAGGTTCTGAAGGTTTAGATTTTAAAAATATAAGACAAGTTCATATATTAGAACCTTGGTATAATATGAATAGAGCTGACCAAATTATTGGAAGAGCCGTAAGAAATAAAAGTCATTGTGATTTACCATTTTCAAAAAGAAATGTTCAAATTTTTTTATACGGCAGTCAGCTTTTAAATAATGAAGTTGAACCCATCGATATGTATGTTTATAGATTAGCAGAAAAAAAATCTATTCAAATTGGAAAAATTACAAGATTATTGAAAGAAATTTCCGTTGATTGTTTAATTAACATTAATCAACAAGACCTTGTAGAAAGTAAAATGAATAAAGAAGTTGAATTAGAATTATCTATAGAATCTAAAAAAATACCATTTAATACTGGATTCAAAAATAATAGTATTATATGTGATTTTATGAATTGTGAATATAATTGTTTACCAAATGCTTCAATAGAAAGTAGCGATATTATTACTGATTCATATTCACAAAGTTATATTATTATGAATTTAGATAAAATATTAAAAAGAATTAAAACTCTATTTAAAGAACATTATGCTTACGATAAACAAGAATTAATAAATAGAATTAATATTGGAAAAAATTATTCATTAGAACAGATTAATATGGCTTTGAATGTTTTGATAACAGATAAAAATGAATATCTTGTTGATATGCTTGATAGAATAGGGAAATTAGTTAATATTGATACTCTTTATCTTTTTCAACCTATTGAATTAAATAATAAACATATTTCCAACAGTGAAAGAAGATTACCTATAGATATTAAAATACCAAAACTTAATATTAAGTTACCAATAGATATACCTGATAATTTTACAAATAAATCTAAGGAACCCCAAAATATAGATATATTATTAAAATTACAACAAGATTATAATAAAACTATAGTATTTAATAAAAAATCAAAGAACAAAAATTGGATAGAAGCTAGTTATTGGGCTATGAAAAGTTTAGAAACATTTGATAATAATCATTTTAATAAAACAAATTTGGAGAGATATTGTCTTGAACATTTATTTGACATATTAAAATCTAATAAAAAATTAGCAGTATTAAATTCATTATCTGTAGAAAATGATGAAATAACTCAAGATTTTAAGGATAAATTACAAATCATAATTGATAAATTTACAATAACAATAAAAAATAAGGATAAAGATGATATGGTTGGCTTTGTTTGTGCTAATTACACATCGGCAAAAAAAAAGAAAAAAAGTAATAAAAAACAAATTCTTTGGAATATTTTAATATTTGATAAAACTTTGAAAAAATGGAAAAATTCAAAGGATTTAAAATTAATTGGTCCAATAGCAAAGAAAATGTTTGAAAAGTTTAGAGTAAAAAGCAGTAATTGTAATGAATATCTTTTTGGATTTTTAACACATAATAGAAACAATACATCTATTATTTTCAAATTAAAATCCAATATGAAAGGAACAGGATTAGCATGTCCGACATCAGGAGAAAATAGAAAAGATATTATAAGTAGAATTAATAGATTATTAAGAGAATTAGGTAGAAAAACAGATAAGTATAAAATGAAAACAAAAACAAAAAGACAAGATCAAACCATTTATGACCAACCGATGATATTAAATAGATATAATGATTTGTTAAAACAGATGGAAAAAAAGAAAGATTCAGATGAAATAAAAGACATACCAATGACAGACCAACAATTATGTATAGAAACAGAATTTATACTTAGATATTTAGATGAAAATAAAGAAAAATATGGTGGGAAAAGATGGTTCTTTTCTACAGTTGAAGATGTAAATAGCAGTCTTAAAGATATTGAAAAATCAAATTAATAAATTGAAAATATGTTAAACATAAAATATTATATAATATAAATGAGTACTTCTATATCCAAGAAATCTGGTAAAGGTAAAATTAGAAAAAATAAAGTTAAAAAAAGCAGAGGAATATGGATGAAAAATGTTTTAACGCGAAGAATACAATTACCATTTCATAGTGTTGGAAGCAATATAAGAGAAAATATTCAAGCTAAAATAGAAGAAAATTTGTATAATAAGTGTTCCAAAGAAGGATATATTAAAAATAAATCAATTAAAATATTATCTTATTCATCTGGTCTTGTAATAGCAAATGATGTAGCCTTTGAAGTAATGTTTGAATGTGAAGTTTGTCATCCTGTGGAAGGGCAATTAATTAAATGCCAAGCAAAAAATATTACAAGAGCCGGAATAAGAGCTATATATACAAGAGAAACACCAAGTCCAATTACAATATTTATAGCAAGAGATCATCATTATAATAATGAAGCCTTTTTAAAGGTAAAAGAAAATGATGATATTACTATTAGAGTTATAGGTATTAGATATGAACTTAATGATGAAACTATTGCTGTTCTAGGAGAATTAAAAAATAAAGTTGAGCCAAAAAAAACTAAAGTTACTATTTTAGAGGAATAATTATAAATCTTAAAAAAATTTATACTTAAATATAATTTTTTTTTCAATTCTATATGAATATAGAAAAATTAACTAATTTGAAAAATATGATAGACGAATTAGATACAATACATCATTTAAAAATTTTTAAGGTATTAAAAGATAATAATGTTAAATTTTCAGAAAATAGAAATGGTATTTTTATTAATATGAATTCAATTAATGAAAAAACAATAAAAGATATTGAACAAGCATTATTATATATAAAACAACAAGAGAAACAGTTAAAAGATATTGAAAGTATAAAAGACGATTTAAAACAAGATTTCTTTATACAAAATAATAAAGAAGTTAAAGACAATGTAACTAATAAAACTAATATAAATGAGCAGAAGTGTTGTTGAATTACTTGAAAAATACGCATTTAATAATCAAAATATTCATAAATTAATATCAAGTGAATATTTTGAAAAAAAGATTGAAAAAAAGAATAAAAAAATAATAAAAGTAGAGAAAAAGAAAATGGATAATTTTTTTATACCTGAACAACAAGACGGGTTATTTTGGTGCTGGTTTATATTTATTTATGGATTTAGTGAATACGAAATATTAAAAAAAAATAATTTTGTAATTGAAAAACAATATAAAATCAAATTTATAGATAAAGTGCGAAAAAATAAAAAAAAATTAAAAGAAATGAAAGTAAAAATTTCTGATATGGAAGGTCATCTTGCTAATGATCCCAAATTAAATATAAATTATTTAGAACCTATGCTTATATTAGATAATTTAAATTTTTTATATATGAATGATAAATTTTACTACTCAAATATTAATATACCAGGAAATAAAGTTTGTATAATTAAATATTTTGAGAAATTAGATAAATATGGGTTATTTTTAGAAGACACAGACAAGCTATATGATTATACAAATAAATTATTACAAGTTGAAAGTTTAAAAAAGCCTATAAAGAGTATTTCAAATTATAAAGCACAACAAATAAAGGATATATGTAAAAAATTAAACATAGATATAATGAAAACTCCTACTAAATGTAAAACAAAAAAACAACTTTATCAATTAGTAATTGAAAAGATATTATAAAATTGATAATTATATAAAAATATATGTTATTATTATATAATTATGACTGATGAAGAAAAAACACCAAATGATTTATTAAGAGACTATTGCAATATATATTTAGCACATGAAAATAGAAATTATCAAGGTGATGAATTGGAAGTTAAATTTGGTACAAAGCATTATAACCAAATAACAAAAATAGATTTTGATAATATTATTCAAAAATTAAAATCACTTGGATTTGTTAAAACTCAAGAAAATTATCATTTGAACATTACAAATGAATATACAGATGAAAGAACTGGTAAAATAAAAGATTCTAATATTAGAACTACTATCAAAGGTATTAGTAATATACAAAAATATTGTAAAGAAAATATGATTTATGAAGATAAATTAAATAATATTACTTTTCTACAAAAATTCAGAAAAAAAGAGACACGCGACGGAGATACTTTAAGACCTATTGATTTTCACAATTTTCATTTTAGAGTTAATTATAAAACAGAAAGAGATTTAACACCAAAAAATCAAGAAAATATTAGACCAGAAATTGCCCAAGCGTTGGATAGCTGGAAAGATACTAAAAAGACATTTAGATTTATAAAAAGATATACTTTTCAATTCACAAATAACACAAATGAATATCCTTACCAATTTGATTTAAGTATTGTCAAAACAAATAAACAAAGAAGATTACCTAATGGTAGAAAAATATTTATAAAAGAATATAGTATTCAGGATGCAAATGTCTTCAATGAACCTGAAAATTATGAAGTGGAAATGGAAATAATTAAAAATCATACACAAAATCTTGAGACAGATGATCTTTTAAAAAAAATTAAAAAAGGAATTAAAATTATTTTATCGGGATGGCAGGAAACTAATTTTCCTATCGCTTATTCTGAACAAGACAAAGTAAAACTTGAATATATGCATTTAATTCACGGTAAAGAAAATATGCCTATGGGTAGAGATAATCGTCCTAGAAGAGCTCATACAGGTGATTTTATAGGACCTTCATCTATAAGTTTGGAAACTACAAATATTGTACCTGTTGATATTGATTCATCTGTACCAAATATTAATAAACCTTATACTGTAACAGATAAAGCAGATGGAGAACGCAAATTATTATTTATTTCAAATGTTGGAAAAATATATTTTATTGATACAAATATGAAAATACAATTTACAGGAAGTGTAACAAAACATAAATCTTCTTGTAATACTATCATTGATGGAGAACATGTATTAAATGATAAAGCAGGGAATTTTATTAATTTATTTCTAGGATTTGATATTTATTTCTTAAATAAAGAAAATACTAAGGGATATCCATTTATGAATATTCCAGAAATGGAATTAAAATATGTAGATAAAGATATGGCAAAAGATAAATTCAGAGGTGATTTATTATCTGATACTATTTCTACATTAGAATCTAAATGTGTTATTAATAGTTATAAAACACCACTTGCTATTAAAATGAAAACATTTTATTCAAATATTGGAGGAGGTAATATATTTAAAGAATGTAAAAAAATATTAGATGGGGTAAAAGAAGGAGTTTTATTTAATTATGAAACAGATGGACTTATATTTACTCCATGTGATAAAAGTGTTGGTTCTTCAAAAGTTGGAGATATAACACCATCTAGAAAAACCAGATGGGATTACTCTTTAAAATGGAAACCTCCAAAATTTAATACTATTGATTTTCTAGTAAAAACAAAAAGAGTTGAAACAGGTGAAGAATATATTAATAATATATTTATAGAAGGTATTAATGTTTCACAAGATAAATCATTTAATCAGTATAAAACTCTTGTATTACATGTTGGTTTTGATGAGAATAAACATGGATTCTTAAATCCTTGTGATGACATTATAAATGATAAAATGCCAAAATATAATGAAAGAAGTTCATATAAAGCTATGCCATTTATACCATATGACCCTATGCCACCATATCCTATTTATACTACTAATATTATGTTAAATAGTTCAAATAATCAAATGACAACTGAAGATAAAAAACAAGTCTTTCAAGATGATATGGTTGTTGAATTTAGATGGGAAGATTCAAATAAAAAAGGATGGCAGTGGGTTCCTATAAGAGTAAGATTTGATAAAACGGCTGAATATCAAAGAAAAGGTAAAATTACTTGTAACGCATACACCACGGCAGAAGGGGTATGGAGATCTATAAATAAACCAATTCATGAATCTATGATTACTACTGGATTAAATATACCAGATACAATTAATGATAATATTTATTATGATAGAAGTAACGTAGAAACTAATACACAATCTTTACGAGATTTCCATAATAGATATGTTAAAAGAAAATTAATTGTTGGGACAAGTAAAAGAGGTGACACGCTTCTTGATATGAGTGTTGGTATGGGAGGTGATTTACAAAAATGGATTGATGCCAAATTGTCTTTCGTAATGGGTATTGATTATTCCAAAGATAATATACATAATAGAATAAAGGGTGCTTGTGCTAGATATTTAAGAATGAAAAAAAAATATAAAACTATGCCTGGTGCCTTATTTATACAAGGAGATTCTGGTTTAAATATTAGAAATGGCGATGCTTGTTCAAGTGAAAAAGGAAAACAAATAATAAAAGCTCTTATTGGTGATTCCGCAAAAGATGAATCTGTTTTGGGTAAAGGAGTTTATAAAAGATATGGTCTTGGAAAACACGGATATAATATTATTTCAAATCAATTCTCTATTCACTACTTCTTTAAAAATAGAAATACATTTTATAATTTTATAAGAAACTTAAGTGAAAATTGTAAGGTTGGTGGATTATGTATTGGAACTTGTTATGATGGTAATAGAGTTTTTAGAAAATTAGAAGGTAAAGCGACAGGCGAAAGTATTTTCATAAAAAACGATAATGATACAAAAATGTGGGATTTAAAAAAATTATATACCCAAACTACTTTTCCAGATGATGAGTCATCACTGGGATACGCAGTAGATGTTTATCAAGAATCTATTAATAAAACATTTACAGAATATCTTGTTAATTTTGACTTCTTTATAAGAGCTATGGAAAATTTTGGATTTGTACCTATACCAGATTCGGAAGCTAAAATGATGGGATTTCCTCAAGCTATTGGTTCTTTTGAAACCTTGTTTGATATTATGAAAGACGAGTTGGAACAAAGAAAATTAAAAAACGCAAATATTGGAAAAGCTGCTAATATGAAAACAAATGAAAAAATTATTTCCTTTCTTAACAATTATTTTATATTTAAAAAGGTAAGAAATCCAAATGCTAAGGAAATTACAGATACCTTATTAACTATCAGCGACGGCCAAAGTAAATTAGATAATGAAGATACACAAAATATCAATAAAGAAACTAAAAAAACAACTAAAAGAGTTGTTAAAAAGTATAAAAAAAAATTAACACTTCCAAAATAATATAAACAAAACAATATAATATATATTATGACCTATTATATATTACCACAAATTGAATATCATATAAGAGATGCTAACATCAAACTTGCTTTTGATAATAAAAAACAAAGTAAAATATACAGTTTACAAAAATATTTATCAAAAATAAAATCTTTAATTGATAAACATATTACAGATTGGGATATTATTAAAAAATATACAAATCCATACGAATTCGTTCATACCACTATACCTGGTCAAAAAGTAAGTGTTAGTAAATATAAACCGATCTCGCGAGCTTTTTATAAAATTATGGAAATATATAACACACATAATTTATTATCAAGTGATAAACCCATTAAATCTTTTCATTTGGCTGAAGGCCCCGGCGGATTTGTAGAATCTACTGCTTATATTAGAAATAATCAAGCAGATAGTTATTATGCTATAACACTTCTAGAAAAAAATACAAATGTACCTGATTGGAATAAAGCTGAAGGTATTATTAATAAATATAAAAATATTAATATTGAATATGGTGTAAATAAAAAAGGAGATTTATACAATCATAAAAATTTAGTTAATTTAAAGGAAAAATATAAAAATAGTATGGATATCATCACAGCAGATGGCGGTTTTGATTTCTCAAATGATTATAATAATCAAGAAAAAGCAGCATTTAGATTGATATTTACTCAAGTTGCTTATGCTATTACTATGCAAAAACATAATGGACATTTTATTTTGAAAATTTTTGATATATTTGAAAAATCTACTACAGAACTTATATATTTATTAAGTTGTATGTATGAAACTGTTTATATTTCCAAACCACATACTAGTAGATATGCAAATTCAGAGAAATATGTAATATGTAAAAATTTTAAATTTAGTATTACAGATGAAATTTCAAATAAATTTATAAATACACTTAAAATTTTTGAAGCCGTTGATTTTGATAAATATGATATTACTTCAATTATTAATATTCCTATTAATTCATATTATAAAAATAACATAAAAGAAATTAATGCCATCTTAGCACACCAACAAATAGATAATATACTTACAACAATTAAAATTATTACACATAAAGATAGAAAAAATGATAGAATATACTCATTAAAAAATAATAATATTCAAAAATGTATTCATTGGTGTATTAGTAATAAAATACCGTATAATAAAAATTATCAGTCAAATAATATTTTTTTAGGAGATAGAACAAAACATTTTAGAAAATTTAAAAAAATGTAATATATATATGCCTCATCATACCGATTTAGTTTTTGTATATGAATTAACTAAACAAGCATTAGAAAATATAAAAGATTTAGAAAAGAAAATGAAAAAACATAAAAATAAAAAAACTACGCGTAAAAAATATAGCAAAAAAAATACAAGAACTAGAAAAAAAAATATTTAGTAAACTTATAATGGGATATAATAAATCCGCACGCAAAACACGAAAACGCCGAGGTTCTGGGAGAAAAAAAATTGCTATGACTCGTCAACGCAGAGCAACTCTTAAAAAAAGAGCAAAAACATACCGTAAACGAGTTAAGGCAAACGCATCTGGATGCCGTAGAAAGAGATTAGCTGCATGCAAAAATAAATCTGGTTGCAAAGTTGCCAAGGGTAAAAAACGCAGTTTCTGCCGTAGATCTGGAAAGAACCGCAAACTCTAAATAATATATAGTTAATATCTAAGTATATATTATAAATGTCTAGTCCCAAATGTCCAATGCCTTCTGAGTTAAAAAAAAAACTTATACGACAAGCTCTAGAAAATTTTAAAACATTAGATAAAACACAATTTCCATTTATTTTAAATAAAGAAAATCTTAAAAATGAAATTGATAAAGTACCCAAAATGAAGTTTTTAAAAACTTTAGCTGCTGCTAAAGATACGTGTCCCACTGGAGTTGTTGGGGGAGGCCGTAGAAAAAAAGGAGGAAACATTGTTCGTTGGGTGGTTTATCTTATATGTATTCTTTTCACTGACGTTGATGATTTTACCGGTCAAGAATTGCAACAGTGTTATGATATATTAGAGCAAGAACCATCTGTTGTTGATACTCCAGTAGTTGTGCCATCAGCAGAAGTAGCAGCACCATCAGTAGAACCTCAAATTACTGGAGAACTCACGACAGAACAAGTAGATGCTTTGTCACCTGAAGACTATGAAAAATATGAAAGGGAAAGATTGAAGGGTGGAAGAAGAAAAAGAAAATCGCGTAAGAAAAAAAGACGTAAAAGTCGTAAAACAAGAAAAAGAAAAGGTGGAATTGGTCCAAGACGGGTTAGCCCAGGATGGAAAAAACTAAAAAAAGAAGCACCTGCCATCGGAGCGAATAAAATTTTTGAGAATAGAGGTAAAGAAATAAGCGATAATGTAAAGAGATTGCAAACACATTTTGATTACCAAATTAAACAAAATCTTCCAAAAACAGAAAAAGCTATAGAAGAAAGAAAAATAAAACAAAGAGTTATTTATAAAGAGATACCTGCTTTAGCTAGACCTCCGCGGGTTGAACCAGTTAAAAATACAAAATTTTTTGGATTTCGTGATAGATCTTACGATGAAATAGATGCGCTTACGGATAAAAAACAAAAGAAATCAGATAAAAAATTTGGTATAAAAGTTGTAAGTGAATTAAATAAGGTTATTACCGACCCATCTCATCCTAATTATTTTAATTATCGTAGAAAACGAATATTAGAAATTATACAAAAGAAAAATCTAAAAGAATACAATAGATTTAACCATTGCAGTGGTAAACCACCTGGTCAACAGGGTACAGGTTGTAGTAAAGAAATATACGAATCAATTGAAAATAAGGGTCAAAAAAGAGGAAAAGATTTACTAGATACTATTGCCAAAAAATATGGTATTTCTCCCGAAGATGAAAAATATAAAAAGGTAAAAAAGCCGCAGAAAAAAGGAGGACGTAAAAAAAGAAGAACTAAAAAAAGAAAAAAATCTAAAAAAAGAAAAAAATCTAGAAAAAGGCGTTAAAATTTCT
>MDSX01094129.1_pt1 | contig 30355 bp, 26 predicted proteins | sample 811141 | NCBI WGS metagenome assembly MDSX01 (sample SAMN05326642, study PRJNA326480) | marine metagenome | isolation source: seawater | place: Atlantic Ocean: South East | collected 2010
AAGATCCAACAAAAAAAACGGTATTGGTTGACGGAATTACGCAACTTGTAAATAACCCTCAAAGCAATGCAAGCTATGGTTTATTTTTACAAGAGAATCCACCGGGATCGGCCGGAAGGGAATTACTTGACGTTGGTGAAAAATTGAAAGGAAGAAAAGACAGAGGGGAAGCGATTACAAAAAATGAGCTAGTAGAAGAAATTGAAAAGATAGAAGATATCAAGGCGGTGTTACGATCGGGTGGCTTGTACAGTAACACCAGATTAACAGATAATCTTGGCCTTTCTTCAAAGCCACCATTGGAAACGGATGCGAGAGACGTTTTTGATATAGCATGGCATCAACAAGAGCTGGCACACAATAACGGGGAATTAATACAGGCTGTAACAAATAGAAACGACTATACGGAGTACAATCCTAATGAAGATGAGTACAAGAAATTACACACGGCGGCAACTGTATTTGCTGTGCATAATGGTGATCCGGAAACCGGGAGCATTATAAGCCTCTCATCCGATAATTCGTCAAGTCCACATAATACAGAGGCTAAAATATACAAAGAAATAATAGAGAAGTTAGAGGACACGCCGGAAGGAAGGCTTGGTGCCGCATTGGCCGAATACAAGCGCCAAATAAAGACCGATGCGGAGGATGAAGCCGATCGGGTGAAGGGTAAACTTTGGTGTGTGAAGCACTGGTATGTATGTGTTCCATTAGGTGTTATGACTGGTTTTATCCTCGTAGCAGAGCTTGCAGAGTGTTTGGGTGCGAATGGTGGGACACCCGAATGGAACAAATGTGCCAACCCCGCGAAGGAGAGATGCAAGCGGCAGTGTTTCAGTGACTGGGACGATCCAAGTTATTGGGACGACGGGGAATTGTATGGTAGAGATGCAGCCGATAGAGACAATAGGACATTAAAAGCACTGCACGTGGGTGATGAAGAACACGACTCAATGTATCAATTCAACACACAATGGGGGTATACAATGTTGAACGAGAATCAATCCGAAACAGGAACAGACCGATATCATAGCAGGAATCGTGAAGCGTGGGAAGAGGTGCCTGACAAAGGCCTGTATTGCACCACTGAAAATTTGAGAAAAGACCCAGCCAACACCACTTGTGAGGGATATTGTGAGGATGCGTGTGCCGACGCTTATCCCGACCGAGGATTTGGAAGCATATTCGGCAGAGCAGCTAGACAAGTTGTAGAATTTGGGGTACAAAGTGGTGTGGAAGTGTCCAAAGGTGTGTTTGATGGGATCTTCGGGGACAATTTTTTCAATGGTCTTCTCTTTGTGATCTTGCTATTGGTGGGATTTTTCCTGTACAAATCGTTCAAATAGTGGGTCTATAAAAGGGGCGTTTGGTGAGGGGGCGGTCCATTAAAATGTCCTCGCTACCGCTACCAAGTGGTTTCAAGACCAATATGCAAACATCGTTCCTGCAACACGTAGATGACGAGACCAGACAGGTGTTGGACCGATTCTATCCCGGGGCGGCGTCAGTCAGGATAGACGACCGTCTCATAGATGCATTGACAGATGGGTACGCGCCTGAGGTGTCGAAGATGCATGAGGAGGGTCTCTTGCACGAGATCGAGAGTCGTATGGACCTGCTGCGTCGCATGCGCACGTTGGAGAGTCTGAACAGCGCCTTCAACGCTTTGACGAGACGGGGGAGTGTGCACCTTGAGAACATTCGATGCAAGGGGGAGCTGACGGAGACGCTCAAACACATGGCCGAGCTGAACGACAAGGTGAATCTGTACGCAGAACGCATAAAGCAGTTGGAGATGCACGCAGAGTTCTTGCGCCACGATAGGCAGCGCCTGCGGGAGGAGGTGAAGGCTGTAAACGCCGATCTTTCCAAGGAGCGGAGGATGCATGAGGACACCCGTATCGAGCTCGGTATAGCGACGGCCGAGGCGGAACGCAAGTCGGACGTTCGCCAGCCCGCGCCAGAGGTACCGCGTATGGACGCCTTGTATCATGCGGACTTGATGAAGTTGGCGACCTTTTGCTGCGAGGCCACGCAGAACTGGCTGCAACAGACCGAGGAGAACAACTGGGCCGCCAGGGTGATCCACCGCTTGTCCACTTCGTTGGCGAGGACGCAGGAGAAGTTGTGGGATGTGGTGGTAGGTGTCGCTGAGAACTTTGGACACGTGACATGGTTGGACAAGTTGGAGCGTCGTAGGTTCAACGAGGTGAAGGACCTGAAGTGCGCAGAGTCCGGAGATAGTATCGTGCTGTGGGGCAACCAGATTAACCGTGCGGATGTGATCAATCACCAGGAGATCTCGGTACATTTCCGTGCTCGCAGTTTTACCAGTCTATCTTCTTTTCTGGTAAACTTTCAGGACTACGTGATCGATGGCTCTACCGACTCGGAGGAGGTCGCCGATGTGTTACAGTCTCAACGTCTGCGGTACGACGAGTTGGTGGGGATATCTCCCACCCCACAGGGGGGGTCGGTAGTCACTGCGATGCTGCAACCTCTCCGCAAGGCGATGCGGAGGTGGGAGGAGAACCGGCCGTTTTACACTGACGTCTTCGTCGAGAATGGTAACCGGTGGAACATGTTAGACTCTCTGGCCTATCAGACCACCGGTGAGCGAGGTGACGTCGTGTCAGCATGGCTCGTCCATCTGCTCTCCTCAGCGGCGATGGCGGTGCACGGGCGAACCGTCTACTTCACCCCCATCGCCCTGCTGTACACCTACCAGGGCGCCAACTCGTCGGTACCGTCCACATTCTCGCACTACAGGGTAGGGCTTAGTCTGACCCACATCAATGGCGGTGCGACACACACGCACAGCGCGTGGCTGCCGCTGTCCTTTCTTTCGTTTGAGATCGTCCTGCACATGGTGGACTACCTCTCCGACCACATCACCGAAGGTGGCAACCTGCAGGTTATGATACGGGGCAAGGAGATTTCGAACGATGTCAAACTCAAGCGCATGCGGGGTCCGGACGTTGTGCGCGACCCGGTGTTTGGTGAGGAGCGGGTGCTGACGTTCCCCACAGACGAGTGGCTGTCGGAGGCGTGCGTTCTGTACACGACGATGCCGCACAAGGACATCAGCTTGCTCACAGAGTCTGAGGATGGGAGCAAGGGGTGGTTGCAGATCTGCCCAATGCTCTCACCACGATGCGACAATTTCGTCATCGGAACCGTGGGCCTCTCCAATTTCACTTACAACGGCGCAAGTGTCCTCACCGCGACCACGGGGAATGGTGCAAGCGTCAAGGGCCACGTGACAAACGCCCACGTTAGATACATGTACAAGAAGTACGTGGCTGGGTCCAAACTAGTTTCGAAGGATGACCTGCATTGGTTGGCTCGACACCTGTTCTAATCATTTAAATATATATCCAAATTCATTTGCCAAATTCGTAATCTGTATTCTTGCTTGTTCTCTGGTTATTTGGTTTTTCCGCAACTGCCCATGGATTATGCCTGCCTTCTGTTTATATAGCTCTTTACCAACTTCAGCGCACATCAGGTGCTGGGATGTCTGACTGCGATTGCTACGACTCGAGTGGTATGACGGGCCTGCGCATGACCCAACGGGTGAACGCTTATGGACGGGCTCTTGGGCTATTTGCATGAGTCTATCTAGCTCTGTAGCAACTTCAACTTCAGAGCACATCAGGTGCTGGGATGGCTGACTGCGATTGCTACGACTCGAGTGGTGTGACAGGCCTGCGCATGACCCAACGGGTGAACGCTTTTTGCATTCTTGGTTATGGACGGTCTCTTGGGCTATTTTCATGAGTATATCTCCCCGTGTGAGATTTGACCGGCCTTCGCCTGACTCTGTGCCTGACCCAACGGGTGCCCGTGCCTGTTTGGACCACGTCCAGTTTTTCATCTTCTTCCATAACCGTCCGGGTGTACGCCATAAGCGTCTCGGTGTGTGGCGTACGTTGGATCGATTGGTGGACAAAGGCTGGGGTTGTTTCTGGGATGGGGAGCTACCGGATGAACGCCGTCTCAGTGACAAGGATGCGCCTGAGCCTGTGCCTGACCCACCGGATGAATTGCTGGATTTTTGGGATGTCTGTCTGCGATTGCTATGATGACTCGTGCGGTGTGACGGGCCTGCGCCTGACCCAACGGGTGAACGGGTGGTGGATGGTGACCTACCGGATGAATTGCTGGATTTTTGGGATGTCTGTCTGCGATTGCTATGATGACTCGTGCGGTGTGACGGGCCTGCGCTAGCGGATGAACTCTGACGTTTGGTGGATGCCTTATTGTTCGCGGATGTTGGTGTGGTGTGTGGCGGGGCTGTGCCTGATGGACTCATACGTTTTGTGGCTACAGAATCCCTCCTTGTTTGGGTTTTTTTAGGGTCCGTTATGGGAAGTTGTTGTCTTTGGCGGAACATACTCGGTATTCTCGGTATTCTCGGTAGACTGTTAAGTAAACGCGCAATTCTACTACGGTGAGCGTTTGCAGTCTCAGGCGTTTGACCCACAGTAGAACCACCGTTTAGAGACCGACCACGTTCTATGTTTGCTGAGTGTGGGAAGTTTACAACCCTATGACCCACATCACCAAAAGATCCTGTGCTCCTGTGGGTATCAGGATGAGATGGAATGAAAGGCCTAATATTAGGTTGATCTCGTTGGGATGGGTTTGGGAAAGTAGGTGGTGGAAGCGGTGTCTTGGGCGTGGGATTAGCTCTGGACACTGTAACACTCGTCTTATTACTATTACTACTACGACTAGGTAGAGAATTATTACGAAGAACAACAGGTCGAAACAGGACTGAAGTTTTGAAACTTTTATTTTTGTTTTTAGTCTTTTTCATAATTTGACGATCATTGGCTATATATTTGATACCTGTTCGTTCAATCTGATTCGTTTTCATTTTCTTTTTATCGACGTCACCTGGAATTACATACTTGATATGCTTCGTAAATGGTCCTTTAACTTCGTTGGGTAATGGGTCTTGACCCAACGCGTGTGTTAACCGCACATGTGGACCACTTCGTTGGTTTTGTGTAACATTCTTGGGTAATTGTCCTTTTGCGTACATTTTGCGTATCTCCTTTTCAAACGCCTTTCGGATGACGTTGTCGGCAGAAAGTTGGCCTTTGGGCATACTTTGTTTAATTTTTCGTAGAAAAGGGATTTTTCCCGATTTGGTTGATGTAAATTGATCAGATGGACTCAAATATTTCCAAGATGGAATTTGTACGTTGAATTCGGCGTATTTTGGCGTACTTTGTATGCGGTTGTTTATTTTGGTTCCAGCTTCCTTGCTTAATCGCTTGGAATTCTGCAGCTTCGTAAATTGTCTACCTTCTTGGTTTTGTAACACTGCTTTTGTGTTGTTGGTTGTTGGCACGTATATATTTTTAAGGTTATAGTTTACATTCGTATTTTCGGGGACAATGTAAAATCGAATCTCGTCGTTTGGACGTGTTCCAGATATTTGGTTACTTGGAGCCTTAAGCCTGAACCAGTCCCGCACGGACGGTTTTTTCTTGGCTCTTTCACCGCTTTTACCCCCCTTTCCCACCACTACTTTCCATGGTAATTGGTTATATTTCTTTTGGTTATTTATGGTTTTACACATTTTCTGTCGTAAGTTGTTACCACGTTTGCTAGGTTCACCAATTCTTCTTTTTACCAGAGTGTCGATGTAATCCTTAACTCTTGGATCAAGGTTTTCCCTTTGGATCTGGTTGTAAACCGGACCATTGTATTGCTTGAATTTTGATAACTTTGTTTTTCCATTCTTCTTTCTTAACACATAACTTGGTGGGCGTCTATTCTCAACCCATGTTGGATTTCGTTGGGTCATGATATTGTACCTATACTTACAAAAAAAAAGGGTGCGTTCATAATGGGCAAAAATGATGTTGGGTGTATGTACAAAGGTCCAGTAACTCAGTTGGTTAGAGTGCAGTGCTTATGACGCTGAAGTCACGGGTTCGAGACCCGTCTGGACTACCAAAAGGCCAGGATGTCCGAGATGGTCCAAGGAGTGAGACTTAAGCTCTCATGTGCGAAGCACGCGCAGGTTCGAGCCCTGCTCCTGGTACCCAATCGCATTGGGGAAAGCATAAGCTTTCACGTGTTTGGCAATCACGCGGACCCAAGCCTGTCCGACATTGTCCCATAGTGGTCATTGGGCTCGCCTGCTAAGCGAGTGGGAATCTCCCGCGTAGGTTCGAGTCCTACCAATGTCGTCTAATTTAAAAATTGCATTTGTTTTCTGCAGGGAATGGCTGTGGGTTACGTGTATTTGCTTCGCATGAGTGCAGCAGACAACGTGTACAAGGTTGGCAGGACGAACAACTTGGGGGTTCGGCTTAGAGCCTACCCACCAACGGTACAGTGTGTAAACTTTCGCGAGGTGCGATGTCCGATGGCGGTCGAAAAGAATCTTGTAAAACGCTTCGTGGAGCAGCAAAGTTTTACAAGATTGAAGAAGGAGTACTTTAGGGTCCCCTGGATATTCTCGTCAATGGATGTGAACGAGATGTGGGTGGACGTTGTCAGACGGTGGTCGTCGGTGAACACGCTGTGGGTGGATGGTGTTCGTTACGACAACGTCGTGTTTATGATAGCGTGAAGAGTTCAGAGCGTATGTTGCGATACTTTGCAAGAATCTGTCCCAGGCTTCCTCCATACATCAGTAGGTAGAACAACAAGGACGCACCCAGAAGTTGCAACTGCCCTTTGCCCACCATTCTGTCGTCCCTGTTTGTGGATATTATACACACGACGAGTAGGGGTAGGTAGTGTGACAATATGTGCAGCCCGAAATGTTTCGGCATAACCCGACAGTACATCAGCAGCTCGGCCCCCAACACGACCACAACGGCCGTCAACAGTGTGTTTGGCACGCACCCTGGGTTCATTATGTACCCTAGATGTAGCAGAGCCGCCCAAAACGTGTAGAATTTGTACAACCCGTAGTACATATATGTCGTGTACAAACATATTTGTTTTGCCGCGTTTTGCGGGTTTCAATTTATTGTGACATCCGTGTAGATGAATCCTCTCGACAGCGTCCACAGGACCCCGTTTTTCTCGGCGTTGGAGTGTGACGACATAGTCCGCAAGGCATGCGCAACGGGCGGATGGAGGACCCACCGGCACAAGTTCTATCCCACCACCGATATCCCGCTGGACAGAATCGACGGCTTGGATATGGGCGAGAGGGTGGCACACATGGGGCAGCTGTGCATGCAGATGTACGGCCTGAGCGGCAGGGCCGTCCCGTTCGATTTGTTTGTGGTCAAGTACGAGACTGGTGCCCAAGACAGCTTGGCGATGCATCGTGACGCGTCGGAGCTGTCGTTCGTGGCCCTGTTGTCGGACCCTTGTGACTTCGAGGGTGGGGGGACCTTGTATGAACGCACGGACAGTTTGGTGAAGTTGGGCAAAGGCGAGGTTGTGTTCCACTGCGGCAAGGGTAGACATGCGGGGTGCAAAATAACCAGGGGGAGACGGTTCGTGCTGATCGGTTTCTTCGACGTTCAGAGCCCTTCGGTGCGCAAGAGTCCAGCGGGTGAAACGGTGGGTCAGTCGATCTCGGATCGCAGACACCTGGACTACCTCTACAAACACGAAGTGTCCTCCCGGTACAACGTGCACGTTCGTGTGATAAACATTCTGGACAGGTCGGACAAATTGAGGGCGATCCTAAAAAAGATAGATCGCATTGACGTTCCCACCGGATGGAACATGGATGTCCAGGTAGTGGTGGCCGACGAGGGCGGTACGCACACCGGGTACCCCGAATGGGTGACCCACGAAGACTTGGGTCTCGGCACCCACAGGTTCTGGACACGCCCCATCACGTCGGGTGAGGTGGGTTGTTTCGTGTCCCACATGAGAACCCTCCAGAACGTCACCCTAACGTCCAACGAACTGCTGTTGGTGCTGGAGGACGACGCGTGTTTTTACAGCGATCTGTTCTACCGGATTGACCGCCTGTTGGCACACGACACGGAAGTCGTGGATCTGGGAGGGGTGTGTATGGGCAGAGGGTTCCATTACCAAACGCATTGCATCCTGTACACGTCCTCTGCGATCGCCAAATTGGGGGACCTGAGTTACACGGGACGCGTTATTCCGTTCGACGAGTTCGTCAACATCTTACGAGGCGTGCATCCCAGGAAAGACTTGCAAGCCCTATGGGCCGATGCACCCTCTATGAACGTGGTGCAGCCACCGGAGCAGTTGTCCTGGCAGGGAGGTGACGTACACGACACCGAACCGAGTCCGAACATATTCGCGAGGGTCTCAGACGACTACGACATGCTGAATTATTACGTGTTCGCCAGCTGCAACCATGACGTTGCCCAGCTCATAAAGAACGCGAACAAAAACATGTGGAAATTTCAAGTGTCCGGAGTCAAGCGCGGTCAGCTGTCGGAGGGTTGGAAAATACATATGACCGCGTCGGTGAAGATCGTGGCTGCTGTGTTGGGGCATAACGGTCGAGTGGAGTTTCAGCACAACGGGCGAGTGATTGACAAAGGGGTTGTTATATTTCCCGCATACCTGAGTGTTCGAATCGTCGACGCTGATCTCCATTACGGTTTCGGGGAACCGTTTTACTGAAATAAAAAAATGTATTCGTGTATTTATATGTCTCCGTCTTCGCGTTCGCCGCAACCTTTGTGTTCTGCACTTCCTCACGGTAAAAGGAATAAGCTGGATAAAACGGACGTTATACCAACGCCGAATGGTCGTCGACTGACCATCAGACCAAATAAAAGTATCAGTCAATACCGTTGCCCGCCCCAAATGCAGGGGAGAGCCATTAACAATGTTTATAATAAATATTTAGGTTGTGATCTATCAATGACAGAGAAAGAGCGTACGAAGAGATATTTGAGGGGTGTTGCGTGTCTTAGGGACCGTCTGAAAACTTCGTCCAGGTACAATCACACGAATACAGGTCACGCACACGCGATAGAATTGGCAAGAAAACATATCATCCAATGTCAACCATCTGGTAAAACACCAATTCTTAATGCCACCAACCAAGTTGTTAGTCCTTCTAAATTTCAGGGTGCTAAACATAACCACCGGACTTTTGATTTCCCACACAAGAGAACCCTAACAGGAGCCACACCCACGGATATTATCACCAATGATTATTATCAGAGGTTAGTCAACCACATTGCCAGATACAACAACTTGTTGAAACAGTTGGAGACAGAACTGAAAACTTTGAAAGTTTGTGAAAGAATATAATCATATTTTACACTCACGTAGGTACTCTATCATATCTGTGAATTCTTCTTCTTCCGCTACTGCTACCATCATTCTATAGTGGGTGTTAGGATAGCCTTGTTGGTTCAACCATTTGAGGCATGCTACGGAATTGTAACACGCTACAACAAAAGGGAGATCTTGTTCATGTTTGTATCCTTTCTTCAACAGGTACTCGAGGGATGCTGCATCCTTTCGTCTAATTGCATGCTGAAAGCTCCCGTGGTTTGACAAACTAGACATTTTCGCCCCTTTAGCCACTAATTTGTCTATTAGGTCAACCTTACCATAACTCAACAAACAGTCTTTAACACACTTGTACTTGTAGAAACGGTCAAATCGGTTGTAGTTTTTGTCCAGATACTCCAAAACCTCCAAGTTCTCGAGTTGCGTTGCTTTGATAAGTGCGCCCTCTTCGAGCCAAGTATCTTTGGACAATACATAGTCGATGGTACCAATCTCTCCATGCGCAACAGCTGCTTGAATGGTGGTACGATCTACAGGACATCCCAATACTTCGTGGGCAAACTGCAACTCCGGTAACCCCTTGTTCAAAGCGATGATACGCGCACACGCCGTTGAGGGGTCCGCAAGATGTACTGGAACCCTATCTCTGATCTCTGTGCATGTTTGTCTCAACTGCGACAGACTATTGCCAGTGGCTGTCACGAAGACGGGGGAGTGCACAAGGAGGTCAATGACGTCCAGCATTTTGGAGTTCTGTCTGTGAGCAATGTTTGGGTTCTTTATATACTTCATAAAAGCCACGTGTTGCAAAGGTACGTGTTTTGTTTTTGCGACACTTGGCGGCGTCTGGTGCAACCGGGTTCCTTCCGGATTTGCACAAAGGCCCATAAACTAATTATCTGGAAACCGTAACACAAAAAGGGGGGGGGGACCTGCCTAGCCATATCACCTGTGTCTTATATTCTATTCTTTTTCTTTTCAAGATTTTCTTGGATTACTTTTCCTAGTTGTTATTGTTTATATGTACCCCCCTCCCCTTTTATGTTACAAATATAGCCATACAGGACAGTTACAGCCGTTGGATATAGAATCCCACGGCTGTGGTTACCCGGTGAGTCGCACATCGACATTCAAGAGTCGTTAAAAAACCGTTGGGTTTTTTTATTTTTTAGACTATTGTATATGGACTACATCAAAGCGGTTCGGAACTTCAACCGCGTAGGTGGGTACAAATTGTGCGTACCGAGTCTGTATGTGCTGGAACGTTTGCAACCGTACACGGATGAAGTTTTGAAACTTACGGAAGACGCGTCACGATACGAGGAGTGTTTGAAACGTGGTCATGTGGATGACGTGTTGGGTGAAAGAATTGGGAAAGCGGTATTGTATCTGAACCAGGTCACCAAAGGGGTTATAATTATTTTGTAATGCTTTGGTATACTACAAAATGGTTGCAAAGAAGCCTGCACCCAAACCACAAGCCCCGGGTAGGCGCCCGGGCACATCATGGGCCACCGTGAGGAGCAGTGGGCTTGGTGACTTTGTCACGAAGCTGCGTGATGAACTCGACGCATGTCGGGCGGAACTCGACGCATGTCGGGCGGAACTTCACAGGTTAAGAGCGCGTAAGGCACCGGAGGTCAAGTCACGGGGTAAGGGGGCCACGGTCGGCAACCGCAAGAAGCGTAAGAGGCGACCCCAGGAACCAATGGGTCAGCTTACTGGTGGGCAAAAAACTTTCACCGAAACGGTTAACTGGTGGGCACAAAAACTTGGTGCAGGGACACCGACCCCTGCGAAGAGTGCATCATCAAATGGGTCAAGTGGCTTCAAGATGGTTTCACACGTATTGCCTCCCAACCAGGGTCGGAGCGGCAATTCAAAGCGTTCAAGCAGTAACAGTTCAAACCGTTCAGGCAGTAACAATTCAAAGCGTTCAAGCAGTAACAATTCCAGCAGTTCTAACAACAATTCCAGCAGATCCAGGTCTCTTACATCCCAATGAGTCGCAGACCCAAAGTGCATTGTTCGGGCACAGCTAGTATCGGCACACAACGCACAACCTTTTTGGCCACTATGCAGTTCGTCCAAACGTCATTGAAGCGCCCGACGTCCTCTAGGTCTTGGTGCTTGAAGAGACAAAACTCGCCGCCGAGGCGTGGGACTCGTGGATCACGGCAAAGCGTCAGCTCGTGAATGTCGCGGTCGCGTATCTCCGATTCGGCACACGGGTAAAGCTCGAGGACCTTGTCGTAGCGAAGAAACATGGTACCGTTGGAGAAGGGGATATCACTCACGAAGAAGACATCTTGATGGCGGTAGAAGTCCCGATCATTCGAGGTCCCGACATACATTTATTTGGAAGGTCAAAGAAAAGAATTCTGGGCCCTCGCGATGATCCTATTTCGTCGTTGCTGGGTTTTCTGTAGGTTGTTGTTAGGGGTTTGGGCCAACAGATGTTCCAGAATGGTTTTCAGCTTTATGCGCATAGTGTTGTTCCGACTGTGAAAATGTCTGTACATTGGCATCAGGACCAAAAACACGAACGAGTTTTTGGGTGGGTCTGTTATTTGTTTGGACAAATTGTAATGTGTACCGTTGATGTAGGGCTGCCCGCCTTCCAACACGTAATTTTTCAAAAGCGTGTCCATACACGTACCCAAATACTTGCCCACGGCGAAGCTGATCGAAGGCAGGTAAGTCAACTGGCAGTCCGAACGGGTCACCCTTTGGTACCGTTTCTGTATACCGTTGAAAAAGTTGTAGATGTTTTGGTGGGCCTTTTTTTTGGTGTCCTCGTCCCAGTTGGTTAACAGATTTACGAGTTTTTCCCGGGTCCTGGGGGGGATAATATCCGGTTTTTTTGTACTTCTCTCGCTAAGATTTCCGTGATAGAAGGAAGATGACAGATAGTCGTCCAACAGTTTGGGATTTACCGATATGACAAGTCTGGCGACTTCGAAGCATGCGTAAACAACGTTCAAACGTTTGTTCCACGTATCGCCTTCTCCGAAGCCCTTCAGGCATGTGTCCAAACGGTTGATGACTGATCTGGTGTTGGGGTCGTTATAGTTGACGGGTAGACGCGCATACTGCTCGGTGAGATTGGGAACCAAGAAGGCTGGCGCCCTTCCTACGGCCTGTAAGCATTCATTCTGTTTTTCACTGATTTGGTTTTTGGTCTTTCGGAGGCAACAATTGATTTTATGTTTTATATTCAAATTCTGTACATCATGTTGTATATGCTCGTAGTTTTCGATACGCTTTGTCCATCTCGGATAGGCATTTCTGGTACCTAAGTTTTTGGCGATGTTTTGCAACAATTGTTCATTCTTGCTTTGTTGACTTCTGGTTCGTTTTCCACATAGACGTCTTTTGACACTTGCATCCATACTCGTAACTAATATTTTATTCTCAACTGTATATGTATGAGGTACTGGTATTAATAATTTTGTTGGCATTTATGTTTCACGTCTTTTCTACCGAAGAATCCACCGACAAACCCACCAATTCCCCGCTCGGGACGGATTGTATTGACGACTGGGGAACTTGGTCCCCCTGTTCGGCGGATTGTACCCGTACTCGATTGGGGTCTTGTGGGGTCAACGTCCAAACCCAAAGTTGCACTGCCACGGATTGTCCCGTTTCGTGCGACAGCGAAGAGTGTTCGGAAGGGCCCGTGAACTGCACGTTCGGTGGTGACTGGAGCACATGGTCGATGTGTAACGCGCAACCCTGCGGCAGTGGGACGAGACAAAGAACCCGCACGATAACCCAACATCCGGAAAACGGTGGTGACAGCTGTGCTCAGACGATGTATAACGAGGACGGAGTCTTGATCATTGGTTTGGAATACTCGAATGATGGGGGCCAAGTCACACAGACCCAAGAATGCACTTCCACGGATTGCCCTGTTTCGTGCCAGCCGGAGGTGTACACGTCGTTCTCACCGTTCAATGCATGTGTGTGTCCAGACGGTAGTAGATCACGTAGGCTGAGCGTGCCGATTCCCGGCTCGGACCCTGCCAACGACTGTGTTCGTAACTTGGCAGCACAGGATGGGTTTCCAGACCAAGGGCAACCAAACAATACACCTGGTACGGATGGATACCATTACGATCCGGTTACCGAAAAGATCGTTCACACCCAGAGTTGCGAGTGCCCAACGGAGTGCCAATTAGGTCATTGGTCCGCATGGTCCACAGAGTGCGATTGTGACTCCCCTTACCAGTCGCGTTACATAGATGTGGTCACGATGCCCAACGGTGAGTCCATGTCCCTGCATGAACGTCGCGATGCGTGCAGAACCGTGGTGGATACCTTGGATCCGGGTGGGGGGCAGGTAAGTGTGGAGCATTTCGGCGATACGGCCGGCCGGTTCAAAGAAACGAGGACTTGTGTACCTGTAGGGTGTGTCTCGTGCACAGTTGGGTCGCCTGGTGACTGGATATACAACAGTGACGAAGATCAGCGGTACAGGCTATTTGCACAAGCACATAGCACCGGATGTGGGCTCATAGAGGTGTCTGACAGTTATGGTAGCGATGATGCATACTATGGGTCTTTTCAGAGCTCTCCCGAATTGGGAATACACCAGACACAAGATTGTGAGTTGGTCATGGGATCCCAAGAAGACCGCGAACCATGTCCGGCGTTGACAGAGTGTGCTTTCGCCAAGTCTGGTGTGGGTGTGGGTTTGCATATGGAGTGGGACTTTGACCATTGGTACCATTATGCCTTGACGAATGCGTTAGGCGAACACGAATTGCGTTGGACGAAGTCTAACCGTATTTCAGATACAGACGCACATACAGATGCACAATGTATAGCCGCTGCTCGTCGCTACGATGGAACTGTTGGGAACGACGCGGTCCATTACAGTATCAATATCGATAGAGGTGAGCGTCACATAAACAAGTTCGTTTACAGCTCAGTCGACGCACAGACCTACGGTGTACCCAGAAGTAAGATGGGTGACTGTGCCGATCCGGACTGTACCAATTACACAAACGGCACCTGTTACGATGAAGTACAGATGCATGACTGGTCTGGTGTATCTGGTAATGGGCCTGGATGTGCTCTTTATCCTTGATTGAAAAAAAATGTTGCTTCATTGCATATGGCAAATACAAATACTATATATTACATCTCTCTGGATAGGGTTAAACAGCTGTTGCGTTCTCTGGAAGCCGACGGGCGCAGAGATCCGGTCACAAAGAGACGTACGACGACCAGACGTACGACGACTGGTACGGCCAAGGCCAACCCCAAACGTACGACCAGCAAAGCAAAACGTACGAGCCGTAATCCCAAACCTGTACGAAGAACCACAACGTTCGGGAATTGGTTTAGAGGCAGCTATTAATAATATAATTTATTGTTACATATAATGCGTCTGTTGGAACTGTTTTCAGGAACCGGATCGGTGGGATCTCAGTTCAAGCGTCAGTTTCCCAATGCAGTTGTGGTATCCATCGACTTGCTTCCGAATCCGAAAAACGTCACTAAGCACATAATGACTGACATACTTACTTGGAACTACAAGCAATACCCACCAGGCTACTTTGACGTTGTGTGGGCCAGTCCTCCCTGTACAGAGTATTCCAAGGCCAAAACAACAGCACCGAGAGATCTGGGTATGGCTGATAGCCTGTCGAAGCGGGTGTTGACCATCTTGAATTATTTGCAGCCCAAGGTTTGGTTCATAGAGAACCCAGGAGGTGGTGGACTTTTGGACAAACGTCCCTTCATGCGTCGGTACGAGGGTAGCAAAAACAGGTGCACGTACTGTATGTACGGGACTCCGTACAGGAAGCCGACGAACATATGGTCAAACGTGGGTGGACTCCGCCTTAAGTGTTGCTCTTGTTCCGATTGTGGCAACCAGTGTGCACACAAGCGTATTTATGGCACCCATTCCCATACCGCACAGAGGGGAAACCGTGGTGATCAGCCTGGTATGAAAAGCGCCCAAAACGTTCAGCATATACCACAAAAGTTGCTCAAGCATCTGTTTGCACATGTTCAATCCTGAAGATGCGCGCGAGGTTCCCCGGCATGAGGCACGCCTTCGGCAGCGTGGCGATGGTCTCGCATTTGTTTCGGAACTCGTTGAAGAGGAACACGGCGTTTTCGGAGGACACCTTCTCGTAGGTGCTGTGATAGGCGCGATACCTGGCCCACGAGTCTGTGGTGACGTACAGCTGCGAGGCTCGGATGTCTCGGATGACCTCCTCAGTGAAGTAGGACAGGAACACGTGCACCATTTTTACCGCACCACCGGGGTTAATATTTTGTACACCTTTGTATGGTTGCGTTTGTTCTTCTTCTTGTACTGGTGGTTGTCTTGGTTTGGGTGAAGACCCGTGGCAGCGACTCGGAGATTCCGGAGACTAAGGGCGTGAACACAACACCCCCAGAGACAGAGACTACGGATCCGGATCCGGCTTTGTTCATAGATCCTCGCTTGTCTACCGATCCGTGGCATGAATATGTAGATTTGACCCCGCAGAGCCAGGGTAGCTGTGGTGCCTGCACGTACTTCGCGGTTGCCAGCATGATGTCGGATTGTTACAACCTTACGTACAAGCCAGTGGTGAAGGTTCGGTTTTCCCCTCAAAGTCTGTTAGATGCTTCTGAGCCGTATCGGTATCTGACGGGAAGGGGTGTAGCGACGTGGTCAAAGTGTGAGGGTAACGTGCCGGAGTTGGTTTTGGAGGCAGCGAGGGATGTGGGAGCTGCACGTGTGTCCGAATGTGGCCGTGCGGTATGGGACTCTTTGTATACGTTGTGGAGTGTCAGCTACGGGCATCGGGACAATGATTATCGCGCGTTCTTCGCGAGTCCCACAGATGCAGCGCCGTATGGACGCGACGTATACGAATTGTTGTGTGACGATTTCGAAACGGAGATTCCGGGGGATTGTGCGTATGGTCACTACACGTCACAACCGAGTAACTGCCCCTACATCAGGCACAACGGTGACATGGTGCGTAACTGTTATTTTGAAGACCCCGAGACCTACCTGAGCAGTGCTCAGCAGTGCGAACTTACACGCATATGTAGAGCCGAGTTCACACGTGACGAAAGCACCGCCCTACACATGCTCCGTCACAGGGGCACCATCATCGCCGAAATGTATATCACTACATATTTCCTTGAAAATGCCGACAAGGATATGATATTGGACAACAGTCAAGTCGCAGGGGAGGACACGGTGGTGAGTGGGCATGTGGCGTGTATTGTTGGTCATGGTGAAGAGGGGGGTATCCCATTCTGGATTTTCCGTAACTCTCACGGTCCGACGAATCATCGGAATGGATTCTTTCGCGTGAGGAGGGGCGTGAACGCATTCTCTTTGGGCGCATCCGACAGTCCACAACACGAAGCGTTGTCGTTTTTTTCCGTACAATTTGGGGAAGACAGGTGTTCAAGCATCGAAGAGTACATGTCACCACCAACCACACGGCACCCCTCCCGGAAGCGCGTCGGCGTCAAGAAGTTGCCACGACAATTATTACCAGCTTACTTGCCAAGTTCATAGTCAGAGTCATATTCGGCGTCAGAGCAGGAGAGTTCCTCGTACGAAACCGTGGACCGTCGTCTTTTCCTTGTTGTTTTGTCTTCCTTAACTATGTTGACTAAATACTCCTTCACTTCATTGACCTCCTTGTCAAACTCCTCGTCGATGATGGCGAGCTGCTCAATCCCTTTCAGCGGCGTACCATTTGCGAAGATCATGGCCTGACAAGATGGACACGTCTGCTGCACCTCCATTGCGGTTATGAAGGAGGGGGGTGCTCCCATCGTCTTATATAGGGTTTCAAATGACACGTGTCAAGATATAGCTTTTTACGTGACACGTGTCAAAAGATTGTGACAAACGTGTACCTGGTTCCTAAAACTCTGTTGTGACCAGAATTGCACCGCTTTTTCGGCAAACGTCATTCTGCAAAAAGGACAGCAGTAGTTTTCCAGTTGATCCACCATTTTGAAGTTGCACTTGAAGCACCATGTGCACTGGCACCTGGGGCATGTCACTCGAAACGGGTTGATCGCAAACTTTGTATCCACACGACTGAACAGTTTGGCCTGGTAAAGGTTGAGTTTCTGGTCCGAGAGCAGAAGCTCTTCAAAGCATATCAGACATTCCTTATTAATTTTCTTCGGGTGTGTCAGGAATCTTTTCACTAAGGGGATGTGTGTTTTGTGATTCACAATGCGTAACCGGTTAAAGTATGGAGAGTCTCTTTGAAACGGGGAGCGCTGGATGGTGTACATGTTTTCCCTTGGGTTGAAAAACACGTATATGGTGTCACACTCATAATGTTTCACAGAGAAGTCTATGAACGCTTGCAGTTTGGGTGTCTTGCAGGTATCCACCATGTGGTTGACATCGTGGTACCCACTGCAATAAAACGTTGGTACTTGGTGGTTCGTGACATCCTTGATAATTTTCAACAGCTGATCCCTGTTGAACGTCCCCTTCATGGTTTAGGGGTTTCCGGAGAGGTCGAGATTTTTATGCACGTATCCTTTGACACGTGGACACGATATGTGCACGTGTACACGTGGCATTGGGCCGGTACAAATACGACCTCGGATGAAAAGGGGTTTAGAAAAATGAAGAGAAAGGTGCCTGCCCTTCCAACCTGTCAGGTTTGTTTGGAGGCGTGTCACCCGCCTATTGTGCAGTGCAACAATGGGCACCTGACATGTCCCGGATGCAAGTACAAGTTGAAAGACGATTTGTGTCCCACATGTAGGGCGTTGGGGTCTCACAGATGTTTGGCATTGGAGCATTTCATTGAGGAGAACCATGATATTTCCATATCTTGTCACCACCCAGGGTGTAGCGAAACCGTACCGTTCAGCGAATACGTCGAGCACACTAGAAGTTGCAGACACCAGCCCATGAAGTGTTTGTGTGAGCAGTGGGTGTACCCATCGGAGTTCCAGCATCACATTGAGACTTGTGGTAGTTTCTCGAATAGGTATGACGTGTACGGTTTCCCAGGTGGTTTTATTATGGACATACCGAAGGAGGAGGGTGTTTACGCGGCACATCCGACTTTCTCGGACCAGAGGCGGCCATGGTACCTGTTCGTGAGATGGGAGAATGAGAGCATAAAGGTTTTGCTGTATAGCCCCGAAGACAACGTACACCTTACACTGGGTGTTCATGGACCGGAGCACAATCACATGAAAGTCAACGTGTCTTCCACATCCACATTTGCAGACGTTTTTGAGCACACGAACTGGAGGTGCCTGGTAAATGGGTCGGATCAGCAAAGTATGTTTACATTCTGCAACAAGGAGACATACGAGAAGACCCTGAAAACCTTCTCCATCCCCTGGAAGAAAAACATCCGTTTCAATACTCGGTGGAATTGGGCATATGGGGAGAACAGCTTAGCGGCTGTCCTGAGCATCAGTTTGTGAAGAATATTCCTTCCTTGTATAAGGAATATTCTGTTATGGGCTGTGTATATAAGTGATCACTTTGTGGGCTGTATCCATAGAACAATGGGGGACCATTTGATAATGACAGTCGAGACATTGGCCTCAAAGGCTTCCAGGTGTATGAAAAAGTCAAACAAGACATTGAAAAGGAGTAAAGTCCGAATGTTCGTCATAGAAATCTTGTCCTCATGTTGCGGGAAGGAAGACTTGCCCTATCACAACATGTACCACACGTATGAAGTGTTCAAGTTTGCCACTGAGCTTTTGAAATATTTCAAGAACTTCACACCACAGCAGCGCACGCTGGTTCAGGTCGCTGCACTGTGTCACGATTATGGCCATTTTGGCGTGAGCAACAGAGATTGGTTGGAGGATTCGCACCATTCGTTCATGTCTGGTATAAGTATGGAAAGTTGGGCAAGTTTGTTGTCCATCACGGAGAGCTACAACGAAGTGATGCACATCGATTGTGCGATGAATGTAATTAAGGTCTACAAGAAATACTTGTTTCCACAGTTTCACCTGAATGACGTAGAGTCATACATCACAGGGATTATTATGTCGACCGATCTCAAGCACCATGACTCGTACTGCGACAGGTTGGCAAACGTCAAAGGGACCCTCAACGACATGATCTGGATCATAAAAACCTCGGACTTGTCGCACTTTTTCAGTGATTTCCGTACACATTGCTATTGGGTCTACCGCATACACAGGGAGATGAACGGCGAGGTGGCCCCATCTGTCCAATATCTTGCGGACGATACCATTTTTTTCTGCAACCGCTACGTGCTCCCGATGGTGCAGCTAGCAAAGCATGACGCTTGCCACCGGGACCTTGGAGACCGGTTGGCACGCAATATGGGCATATGGCGGCTCCATGGATAACCTCAGATAGCATGTTCACAGGGTCCATAGGGCTCGACGGTGTGATTGGTGACACGTACAGATGCTAGACAGTACGTGGCAAACATTATTACAAACAAGCTTGAGCATGTCGCGTACATGAGCAGGTCCATTCTTTTACGTATATTATTTATAATTTAACACGATTACTACTGATCAGTTTTTCACGGTTACGGAGATGTTCGATTTCGAGTTCCTCCTTGTTACCTCCGTTGTAACGGACCGCATACCCCTCTTCGACCAGTATGTCTGTCATCAGTCTGTCTCCGATACGGAAATCGCCCAAGATGCGACCGAATTTCTCGTGCTGTTGATCTGTGGTGACAAGCTGCAGCTCCTCGTTTAGCAATTCCTTGACCCGTGATTTGGCGGCCAGACCAAACACTTTCTCAGTGGGGTCCGACGTTCGGGATTCCGGAGCGTCTATTCCCATAACTCTGATTCGCTGTTTGGACAACGTGACGTTGAACCCCAAATGTATGTCCACGTCGACCGTGTCCCCATCGACCACCTTTACAAGCGTTGCTTCGTATGTTTTCATTTATTTATGTACCAAGAATATAAAATTATGACTTTAACCACATGTGTGTCAAATCGTCATCCCATTGGCGAGTCGGACTGGACCCCTAACTTGGAAAATATGGTACGGTCATGGGCGTTGAAAGCGGCAATTCAGAGGGAGATGCACCACACCGCGGCAAAACGCTTTACCGTACTATCGACGAGACTAAGCATGCCGGTAATATTACTGACTACAATAACCAGCGTGGGTTCTTTCGGGGCGGCCGATTCGGATCAGTACAAGATGTGGATGTACATTACTGGGGGGCTAAACTTGTTCAGTGCGTTTTTGGCATCCATGGTCAAGTATTTGAAACCCGATGAACGCTGCGCTAGTCACAGCAGGATGGCCAAACTGTACGACGCGTATTACAGGGACCTGATCGTACAGCTGAACCTGGCACCCGAGGAACGCTCTTCTGCCGAGGCCGTGATAGACTCCTACAAAGCTAGGCTGGAAGCACTTATAGACGAGTCTCCCTTGATATCGGACACCATAAGCAGAGAGACAATGGCGAAAAACAACATTTCGCCACCAGATGACTTCAGGATCAACATCTACGGGCGAGAGGTAGAGCTGAAAACACGTCCCTTGGCCACCTAAACGAATGGTGTGCTTCCGCCGGCTCTCACATGAGACAATGCTCGTGTTTCCTCAGCCGATTGCTGCCTGTGCTTGTGTGTCAACCAACCGTTAAAGGAGATCATCCTGTGGTTGCTCCACACGCTGGCATTGGTCCCCAGAATTGTCTTGGAAAAGCAGCGCAACGAGGATTCCTCCATGTCGTGTTTCCCCTCGTCAAACTTCGAGAGTGCGCTGAGGGTAGACAGTGGGTTCCAGGGGCCCACCCTTTGCGTCACGTACCAAGTCAGTACATGAAGCTGACCAAATAAAGCGGCCGTCCACGCCACGTTCTCTGTCATGCATGTCTGGTCAATCTGGTGTAACAACTTTACTATTTCCAAACAACCGTTTTTTGCCGCAGTTGTTGCGAGCATCTGTGTGGTAACCTCATTTCTATTCACATCGTGGAAGAATTTGTTGAACAGGTCGCAGTTGTGGGTTTCGATGGCGTACACGATATCCATTTGTTCGTTATGTGGACCAAAACGAGGAGTACCCCCATTTATATATCCACGTGGCATGTGCACACGTGGCATGTTGTGCACACGTGGCAATACATTTATAAACACTCATCACTCTGCAACCGTGTCATTCGAAGCAATGTCCTGTGACGTGTGTGTGGAGGAGTACGATGGCTTCCGGGTTCGTAGCATGCCGCCGTGTGCAAACTGCGGGTTCAAGACCTGTGGGAAATGTTTCGAGAGGTATCAAAGCCAAAATTCGGGACTTTTCAACGTGCATTGCATGTCGTGCAAACACCAGTGGGATGACGATACTATCAGAGTTTCTCTGCCTGACACCGCGATTAAGAGGCTCGAAAAATGCACCAAGCTCCGTTTGGTCCGAAACGAGTTGGAGCATGTGGTGGATACCCAGGCGTACGTACAATACGGCAGCAGGATTCGGGAAAAGGTAGACTTGTACCTCAAGGAGAGTGAGCTTTACTGTCAGCAGATTCGTATGGTTCACACTGCCGAGATGGGGGTAATTGATCGGCCTGCCTCAGCACTGCGGGTTATCTCTAACACCACAAAAGAACGGATGGCGACGCTTAAAGAGGGGATACACGCCTGGAAGAACAGGTTACATGTACATCCGCATTTTTTGGACATCTGCCCGGCCCATCTTTCCACACGTCTCAGCAGGAGTGGCACGGTGGTCCAAAACCCACCGACTGTACAGATCATCTGCCCTTGCCCATTGGCGGAGTGCCGAGGGGTGGTTCACTCGAACTACATGTGCGGGACGTGCTCGACGCCTCTGTGCCGGATGTGTTTGGCTCAGCATACCGACGACCACGTGTGCAAGCCTGAGGACCTGGACACCGCCAAACTGGTGCTGCAGAGTAGCAAGCCGTGTCCAAATTGCGCTGTCAGGATCTACAAGATCGATGGGTGCTCACAGATGTGGTGCACGCACTGTCACACGGCATTCGACTGGACCACACTGAGGGTGCAGAGAAGCATGATGATACACAACCCGCATTTTTACCAGTGGATGCACAGTCAGAATCTCACGAATACCGACGCGGTGTACAACAACTGTGATGAGCTCCCTGATCTGCGGCATGTGTTGCGACATGTTCGGCTCGTGTTTACGCGGGATGTCTCGTTTCTGGACGTCTGTACACGCACGTTGCGGGCATGCCAGCATATCCTAGCTGTCCAGATTGAGCAGACAGACGCCGCAAATCCGATGCAGTGGCACACGTACATGCATGCGATAAGGCTGCCAACCCAGGTGCACTCAGTAGACTTTATGCGAAACTTCGACATAAGGGTCAAATGGTTGACGAGGGAGATGACCGACAAGCAATTCCAGAACGTTCTGCACCGTCGATACAAGCAGGTTGTTTTCCGCTCGCGCTTGCGTCTTGTTTACAGAATGGTGGTGACGGTCTGTATCCACATATTCCACCGTCTGCTGCATGAGCAGAATGCCAAGACCTCCGTTGCCTATAGGAGTGAGTTTGACAATATTATGCGGTACGCAGACGATTGCATAGACACCGTTTGCAAGCTGTACAAGCAGAAAAGGTCGAGCGATCATCCCAATTTGTGTGAAGTGGTATATCGATTTTAATATGTATCTATATGCATTATGTACGTCGCGTTTTTTGCGCTGGTCTTGATGATCTCCATTTTTGTGTACAGTCTGTGGGATACGAACACGGATACACCGCAAGTATTGTGTGTGGATGAGACCTGTACACCGTACCCTGTCGTCGTGCACGATGTGCAAACGAATGTGTGTACTTGGCAACCTTGGTCCGAATGTGTGATACCCCAAGATAGTTGTCTTGGTAGTCGAGTTCGGTACAGTAGTTGCCATGACCTTTCGAATACCCAAACCACGGAGGAGATTAGAGATTTGGATGTCTTTGTCAAGCAAGAGCAGAGTTGTACATGCGCACCCTTAGACTGCGAATTGGGAACTTGGTCCACATGGGAACCGTGCTCGGTGTCGTGTGGAACAGGGACCACCCAACGGACCCGACAGGTACTTTCGGAACCACAGCACAACGGAATCGTCGATGGGAAATCGTGCGAAGACGTATCGAACCCGTTGGATGGGTCCTACGAGGTGTCTCATGGTGTTCATGTGCAAACGCAGAATTGCGATGTTAGGGCTGGGTGCGTGGGCAACGAACAACCGTGTGACTTTGGGACAGAGATGCCAGGACAGTGGTGGTACAACGAGGAACACGAATTGAGATATCGAGAACTTCCATATTCTGGAAACTGTACTTTGACAAACATTCAGGACAAATACGGGCACACTAACGACGAAGGTGTCAGGATACTGTACCAACAGCATGGAGGATCGTTTCTACAATTAGAAGACTGTGTTGATCACGTGTCTACCCCAGATTCGGACGTTTGTCCACAGCCAATCGATGGACAGTGTCAACTAGAAACGGAAAGGGATGTTTTCGCAAACAAAAGGTATTTGAAATGGGATTTTGAGCCTTGGTACGTCGACCCCTATACCCCACAAGATTCACCAAGATTGTATACAAAACAGGTCAGGATCCTGAACAGCGAAGAGTTGGATAATTTGCACGAATGTATCGATGTGGCCAGAGTCGCAGATGGCCATGTTGAGGATCTGTGGTACCCTATTACTTATACAATTAAAGACTTGGAAGATGGTGCAGTCGTCCAGAAGGAAACAAACAGTCAGTATGGTGCAAAACAATATTCTCCGTTTACTACCGTAGAATGTAGAAGAGACACCAGACTGACCTGTTGCATACAACCGATATACTACACCGACTTCTGCAATCGTTCTCAAGACAGTTTTTACTCGTTGGACAATAGGGAGTATTGTGAACCCTACTCCCCACATTGTCACGGAGTTACGGTTCTGTGATTTCTTTGTGCTTGTGCTATAGCAAGGATGTTCCGCAGTCAGGTGGCTAGGTACTTTACCAAAGATAGTCCCAATTTTCTGTTGCTAGATGGAGGCAGTCTGAACGTGCCAGATGGGGACATCGCGTCCTTTAGGGAAGTGTACAACAACTGGCTCTTCAAGGAGAGGCTCTACGTCGTCGAGCGCGTGACCCCCATATTTCCATTTTTTGTGGATATAGACCATGTTTCCCACGTTCAGCCATTGCATTCGTCCGACCGGGACTTCATATCGTCAGTGATATTTGAGTTCTTGCGAGAATCGCTATCGGTGCAGTCATGCATGGTGGTTTGTTGCTCCAACGTGCCCAAAATAAAGAACGGGCACTTTTACGATGGGGTTCACCTCCATTGGCCCCACCTCCTCGTAAACAAGCGGATGGCGATTGAGCTACGCAACCAGATTGTTCGCCAGCTCAACGAAAGGATAGGCGGGGACTGGGACGAGATCGTGGATGCAGCTGTGTACAAGACGGGATCCTTGAGGATGAAGGGGTCGCACAAGAGGGACAACATAGACAGGTATTACTGGCCAACGTTCATCTACGACCAGGATGGTAGACGATCGTGGCACATGGAGTCCAAAATGGCCATTATCATGTGCAGTGTGCGAAGCGACTGTACCGAGGTGACCGATATACCAATCGTGTACACACAGCAGCAGAGCGCTCCGATGCAGCACGTGTCGTCAACCGGGACGAAACTGTCTGACGTTCATCCCGTAAGGGACATGCTGTTGGTGCGGTTTCCCGAATACGCCAACGTAGATGGCTTCGTTATAAAGGATGTCACTGTTTTCAAAAGATCGGCCATCATACATACTACTTGCAAGTATTGCCTGAACAAGAAGGGATATCACAACAGCTGCACAGTGTACTTCCATGTCAACAATACAGAGGATCCGTGCATTTACCAACGTTGTTTTTCCCACAAAGTGTACAGCTCCCAAACCTGCTCGGATGTCAAGATTCGTAGGTACTATCACAAAGAGCTGTTCGCCTTGCTGTTTTCGAAAAAATAATATTTGTAAATACAAATGGTTCAATATCAATACTTGATCGTGCTCGTGTTTGTATTCATACTGTATATTATACTCGACACGGATGGGGATGAGGACGACGATACAAAAATAAAAAACGAGGGGTGTACATGGGGACCGTGCGAACCGTCCGGCACAGACGTATGTAGTAGTTTAGGGGTTCACAGAAATAACTGCGTCGAAACCACCCGTGACTGTGTCTTGGACACGGAATGCAGCAACGAATGTGTGCTTTCCGACTGGACGGTACCCACATGTTCGCGAACGTGCGGAGGGGGTACCCGCCAATTGACCAGGGAGGTGGTTCGGGAAGCAGAGGGTACTGCAACACCATGCGACGAGTACGACCTCTCCACCACACAGCCATGCAACATTCACGAGTGCCCTCCATGCACCTACGAGCCGATTGACGGAACATGTGTGGGCACCTGTGGAGTCGGACAAATGGACTATCAGATAGTGGGTTCTCAGGATGACTGTACGTCCAACAGTGACATGCTGCAGCAGAACTGCGATACGGGGGTTGTGTGCGAGGCCGACTGTACCTGGGAAACCGTCGGACCTTGTGACAAGGATTGTGGCACCGGGTCACAGAGTCAAACGGGCAATTGTGGGGTCAGAGACGTCGAGTGTAACACACATGCGTGTCCAATAGACTGTACCTGGAGTCCTTGGACACCTCAGGGGGATTGTGACTTTGCATCCGAGGTTAGGTGCGGGACGGGGGAGCAGAGTTACACGCGCACAAAGAATAGTTACGACGGGGAGGACTGCACAGGCCCAGGTACCAAAACGGAGATATGTACAGGAGAACCGTGTGTCGAGCGTGTCCATTGGGTCCAGAGCGAGGAGACGGCACCCTCCGACAGCGACTACATCAACGTTTTCACAGGGGTACAGACCGCGAGCCCTCCGGAACAACGTCTACAGGTCCCTCACGGTGTTGCTGTCAATGTTCTTGTACATGATCTCCAAAGAATTGCGAACTTGATACCCGCGTGTGCATATATCGAGATAAACTTTGCGGATGGTGTGGTCAACTTTAGAACTACTGGTGATAATACCCCCCAAAGTCGTATGGACTTTTATCTGTACACCAGACAGACAGAAACCGCCCCCTTGGGGGAGCTACCACCATGTTCAACCACCCTCACGTTGTCCAGCGTGTGCGATCCCTCATGCGGCGTTGGTACAAAGCGCATGGTGTCGGTCGATACAAACTGCGAACTGCAAAGGATCGATGGCAACTGCGACTCTCAGCCCTGCGGTACGTGCGAATACGTGCCGGTGGGTGAGTGTACGTCTGAGCTCGGCTGCGGTGCGGGGACCCAAGAATACTCGAGGGCCCCGGAGAATCCGGGCTGTTCAGAAAACCCGACGTTGGAAACACAGTCGTGTAACATGCCCAACCCTTGTCCCCAGGATTGTGAAGGAACGTGGGGGCCTTGGGACGAGTGCCGGGCAGATTCGAGTGTACGTACAAGAACATATGCAGTGACAAAGGACCACGGCTTTGGGGGAGCGGAGTGTGCTGACTCCCACGGGGACGTGCAGACAGATACCACAACGTGTCCTGTAGACTGTGAGGGTGAAATGAGTGGGTGGACCGCCTGCACTGTGGGCAGTTCCGTGCAAAGCAGGACGTACACGGTCCTGAGCCAGTCAAAAAACAAGCAGCACAAGCTCGAGGGATGTGACCATGAGGATGGGTACACGGAATACCGAACGGAGTGTCCGCTGGACTGCGATGGGGAATGGACCTTGGCCGATTGCGACGGTGTGTCCTCCACACGGGTCAAAACGTTCAATATGAGGGCGGGGGCCAAAAACGGGGGAGCGCCCTGCCCCGCAACAAAGTCCGTGGAACTCGATGACTGTGCGGTAAATTGTGATGGTGACTGGGATACATGGTCACCCTGTGACGGCATCGTCGATACCAAGACGCGGGCGTATATCGTGTCACGGCCCGTCAAAAACGGGGGAAGGCCATGCGCGATGATGGGTAAGACGGAGACGGCCGATTGCCACCTCGATTGCGCGGGTGGTTGGGGCGAGTGGTCTACTTGTGACACCAAAGATGGAAAACGTCAGCGCTCGTATCGGGTCTTCACGCACAAAACGTTGGACGGGGCGACCTGTGCGAATAGCCATGGTGACATAGAGTATGACACCACAACCTGTCCGGTGAACTGCGAGGGCGCATGGAGCGCATGGTCCGCCTGTACACCGAACGTTGCGACGCGCAAGCGAACGTACGGAATAAAAACGAACAGGCGAAATTCAGGGGACGAGTGTGTGGCTGCTCATGATGAAGTATCCATAGATGAGACCTATTGCCCCATTGACTGCTTGGAAACTTGGGTACCGGTGTCCGTGTGCGACGGGGAATCTGTGACCAACTTGTGGGAGAACAAAGTGCTGCGCGAACCACGCAACACGGGAACAACGTGCAACTATGCGGATGGCTACCTGTACGACGACACCAGTTGTCCAGTGGACTGTAGAGGCACCTGGGGTTCGTGGGAGGTGTGTGACCGCCAGTCCAAAGTACGTTCAAGAACGTATACCGTTGAACGTGCGTCTGCTAATGGTGGGGAACCGTGTAAAACGCCACACCTGTCCATGGAGTATTTGTCCGATTGCGAAGTGGACTGTCTGGGTACGTGGGAGCCCTGGTCAGAGTGCAATCAGCGTGATGCATATCGCACCTCAACCTTCCGTGTCTTGCGAACCCATGATGGTGGTGTGCCGTGCGATGACAACGATGGGGACAAAAAGTATTCTTACGAATGCGACGTAAACTGTAGCGGGGAGTGGGGCACATGGGGGCCATGTGATGGGTATACACGTACCCGGAACTATCAAGTGACAAGAGCGAGGGCTGGGGAGGGGTCTGAATGTGTCGAGAAGGGCCAGTCTCAGGTGGACACAACGACCTGCCCCTTCGATTGTGTCGGAGAGTTCGGAACCTGGTCGACATGCGACGGTATCACCCCCGAACGCACGCGAACGTACCATATCCGTGCGCATGAACGGAACGGAGGGCTGGGATGTGTGCACGAAACGGGCGATGTGCAAACAGACATCACCACTTGTCCAGTTGATTGTCTTGGGCAATTCGGCACATGGGCACCATGTGAGGAGAATTCCCGGAACCGTACAAGGGAGTACTCGATCGTTCGCGCCAAAGGGAACACAGGGGCGAGTTGCCCATCAGACACAGGTGACACACAGACAGACACAACCACATGCCCGGTTGACTGTGTGGGAGACTTTGGAGAGTGGGGGGAATGTGTAGGCGGAGAGAAAAGCAGGTCGTATGCTGTGCACTCCGACGCTATAAACGGTGGGACCCCATGCGCGTTGGCCCCAGGTGACACAGAGGTGACCGACTGCCCGGTGACCACACGTGACTTCGTCTTGAAACCTAGCGGCGAGGTCTGCGATGGTGCCACTTTGATCGACACCGTTTCACGCTGCCAAACGGCAATCGCCCAGATCAATCGGGTCACGGATGTAGAACTGGGGGACGTTTACCACGTCCCTTTCTCCGTCCCCGATTGGTTGGCGTCAGGCGCAAGCCCATACGGGCCGTATCAAGGTGATCGACCCTCGGGTTGCATCACCGTAGATATACCGTTGCACCGTGTACAGAACTACACGTTGGTGAACACCCACGCCTCCAACGTGGGTCACGATGGTTCGAGGCCGATCTGTGAGAGGGAAGTCATACCTGATTGTATCCCACCCGAGGCTACCACCCAAACGTGTTACGTTCGTCAAAGTGGTGGTATAATGGAACGACAGTACAATTTCAACGACAACAAGTACGTGTGTGACTGGGAGCCAGCGGTACCAGGCGATCCGCCCTATGTCGCCTCCGAATGCCTCACACGGGAAGACGCCTTGACGCGCGCTACCGAGTGTGGTCAAGGGTCCGATCAAGAACTGCGTGTGTGTTACGATGCCAATCCAAGTGACTTTACCCTCCGCCAGTACCAATTCGACAGGAGTACCGGTCGATGTGTGTGGGACCCCGTGTTTGGTACGGACCCCTCGGTACCATACGACGAGGCATTGTGTCCGACTTGGGAGGAGGCCAAGGCCGTCTTGACCACGTGTGGGACAGGACTGAAATACGGACTGGAGGTGGGCAGCACCTACGACAGCCCAACTCACACCTACACCGCTACCTTGACACAAACGGTCAACGACCGTCTCAAAACCGACCCTGAGTACTGCACGGATACTGACCCCCAGGTGGTTTGTGCCGGATTTACCGCCCGGTGTAGAGAACCCGACGGTACCGTGAGCACCAGGGAGGGTACGGCGTCATCCGATGGTTCGAGCGGCTTCAAATGTGTTGTCGAGGACTGTAGGGTCACAGACAGGTGCACCCCCGGTATGGTGTATACCGAGTGGGGAGAGTGTAGCACCAACTGCGGCCCCGATGGAATACAAACACAGCAACTGTGCGGGTACGAGGACAGCCCTGAATACGACAACCAACAGCCATGTAACACAGGCGTGGTTTGCCAGCCGGGTTGTTTCGGAAACAACGAGTTTTCTGCATGGTCGGAGTGTTCGAAAAGCTGCGGGACCGGTACGCATAGCCGGTACGATTGCTCAACGACAAGGCAAACGTCCGAACCCTGTAACATGCTTACGTGTCCAGAGGGTTGCGAGGGAGGCGATGTTGAGGAAACCGGTTGGGTCACCACCGAACCGAAGCCAACCATCGGGATCTACACCGAACGTAACGTCAACTGTGTCTTGGGAACCACCCAGGTTCGTTACAAGTACGTCACCGGGTTTAACAGCGACGGTTTGCGCCTCGGTATGTACACGGACGGTGACGATCAAGGGTTCCAGGTCGAAATATACCCAGCTGTGTTCTTTAAGAGCCCTGATGATCCGATACCAACCAATGGGACATACGGGGTCAACATACAGGCCTTGCACATGTCGGAGGGCGGTGACATATGGGAACGCATTTGGGATGTGGATGTATCAGCGGATAACATACAACATGGTCATACATTTCGTGTCAGCTTTCAAGATGTTCCCGATAAAAACAAGGTGGGGCTCATGTACACGTACAGAGCGGTCATCACCTATACCCACACGGAT
>MDSX01005825.1_pt1 | contig 30298 bp, 34 predicted proteins | sample 811141 | NCBI WGS metagenome assembly MDSX01 (sample SAMN05326642, study PRJNA326480) | marine metagenome | isolation source: seawater | place: Atlantic Ocean: South East | collected 2010
GGAAATCTTCTAGGGGCTATGAGAACCGCGTCTAGTTCGATGTCTAGTCAAAGGGACGGTACTGATTATACACCCGAAGGAGTTGTTAATATTACTTCATTAGACATCAATTACAAATGTACAGTTAAAACCCCTATTATGAAACGCTCATCTAATCAATATAGCGATGATTCATCTTGTTGTATATTTTTTAAGAAACCCAAGGTAAGTAAAAAGGGATTTAACACTTCCACCTAGCATCACAGTTTGTGCACGTTACGTAAGTTGTCATAGGTTCATCAGCACTTCTCGTCTGTACCTGATAATATACTGTTTTCATTGATTTACATCTATTGCATTTAAACATCCCATCTTCTGCGACTTCTTTCTTTATTGTAAGTTTTGCAAGTGATTCTACTTTTAGTCTCCCCCATACATCTGGATTTAGTTCTTCTCGGGTATATTCAGCAGCTTCGTGAGAAATTATATCTTGATTCAATAGTCTTTTTTTAAATTGTTCAGAGTTTGTAGTATAACTCATATTAGCTAAAAGGCGTCTGGCAATAGTTGAATATTTTTTTACGAATGATGTAGATGACCAGTTTAATTCTAAAAAATGGTCTTTACAATATTTAATAGTTGTATTGAATACTCCCTTTTCCAAATTTATAATAAGAGGATCTGTAGATTGAAGACCGAGTAATTCTGAAGATATTTTAATGAATTTTTCACGCCTATACGACATAATAAATTGACTTATATACAATGTTATACATTTTATTTTTAAATAGTGTATAAAATTGTAATTTATTATAATTGTTTTGTAATCTATGAAATGTACCCTAAAACCTCAACAGTTCAATGTAATACTTATCACCATTTCTATAAATTCTATTAACTTTAATATTCCATTGGCTGTAATAAATATTTAAATCTCTCTTTATTTTAAGGCTTTTCTTTTCAAAAAATTTATGTTTTAAGAATTTATATTCATACTCTGTATCGTTATTTATTACATTCATATCACCGCTACAATCGGTATAATAAATAAATGTATCCATATCATTATCATTATCAAATAATTCTAAGGGTTCTGGAATGAATAAATTATTTATCATTTTATTATAAGATTCGTTATAATTACTTAGATACAATTCTTGGGTTTTCTGAGAGATTTCTTTAGAAAATGGATTTATTATATAATATTCCCAACCGTTATGAAACATTTATAATAAATGGATAATGTTTTTATATTAATTGAACATACAATATTACATTTCTTTTTGTGTTACAGTTTCTTTTTGTGTTACAGTTTCTTTTTCAGTTACATTTTCTTTTTGTGTTTCTAAGTCTTCAACTACACATAAACCATTGTCACCATCTTCATTACATTCCTCACATTCTTCGTCCGAATATTCATCAGAATCTGTTTCCGACTCTTCATTTGAATCATAATCAGAATCAGAATCAGAATCCGATTCTAGATATTCTAAATCCGATTCTGTTACCATTTCAAATTCTTCTTCGATAAATGTTTCGGTCTCATCTAATTCAAGTTCCTTAGTTAAAGATGGAAATATAGTCTTGAGTGTTTCAAGGATCTCTGTAGTTATTTTGGTTTTATTTACACAAATAAATTTAATATATAAATCTCCATGTTCTTTTGTTTCACCAGCAACTGGCATACCCAATCCGGGTATCTTTTTCAATAGCTCTTCATCCATATTATTAAAAATCTCTATAGCAGGACCAGTAATCTTATATTTTTTACCGTTTAGATGTTTAATATATACAACTGGGTCATATGCTTCCGAAAATGATATTTCTCTTTCTATAATCAAATCGTTACCAATTCTAGTAAACTCAGGATGATCTTCTACATCTAATGTTACAACAACGTCCCCGGTTTCATAACCTTGTTTTTCATCCGCCATATGATTAAATCTTATTACCTGTTCTTCTATCATACCAGGTTCTATTTTAATAGATAATTTCTTCTTTTCTTCCTCATAAGACCCGTCTTTATCTAATGTTTTACGCCTTAGAGCCAACTTTTTCTTCACTCCAGTAAAAAGTTCATCTAGTGTTACAGATAATGTAAATGTCATATCTTTTGTTCTAGGAACTGTAGGATCTTCATCACTCTCTTCATCTGTTGATTCAATTTCTACATACCTCTTTTTTTTATTTTCATTAGATTTCTTTTTTTCATCAGGTGTCTTGTCTTCCTTGGTTTCGGGGATTTCATCTGTAATATCGGTTACCTCAGATTTGTTAAAACTTATCTTAGATTTTCCATTCTTTTTATTTTTCTTAGGATTACCAGAAGGTTTAGAGCCTGTATTATTAAATTGACCGGTTAGCATCTCTGGTGTAATTATTTCTCCAACGGATTTACCAATTTTAGCTATAACATCAGACATATCTTCTTGATTTAACTGCCCTGTTTTTAAACTATCTGGTGGTTCAATCTGACTAGCTACCTGTTGAGCAATTTTCATGATATTAGCAAAGTCGGGAATCTGACGGTCCATTTATGTAATCTATATATTTTTAAACACTACTTTATCCGCGAATTAAAATTTAGCATCAAGGTCTATTTTTACTTTTTTTTGAGAACTGTCTTCGTGCATAAATGTGACAGCTTTATTTCCGTAACTCAATAAACCTTTATTTTTTTTAGAGGGAACTTTATTTACCTTAATTTCCTCTAATTTATCAAATGCTCTTTTCCCCTTAAAAATTTGACTTACGTCATTATTTAAAATTATCAAGGGAATTACGTCTATTTCTATATCACTTTCAAAAGAATCTTCTTTATAATTTATATAATCAATATTTATATCGGTAAGCTCTTTTGTTTTAATTAAAAAATTCATAGATGCTTCACATTTAGGATGATAGACTACTGTTACATTAGATACACTCATTTACAATTTATAAATACAATTTATTTAAATTACAAACGTAATTTTATTTATTTTTAATTTAATTTAATTTAATTTATCTTCTACGCCTTGATGGTACTAAATTATTTTTGACAACTGTTTTTGGGGGAATAGGCACTACAGGAAGTTTTGTTTCGGTTAGTAATTCTTTGGGTTTATTATCTATTACCTGTTTAGCATTTTTCAAAAGATCTTTAGGTAAGTTATTCAGCCTAGCTCTATAGTAATACATTGCTACAGTATTGTAATCATTTTCTTCGACTGCTTTTTCTAATATATCATTTAATTGTTTTTTAGAAATTGATGGTTTTGGATACAAACTTTCATATTCTTGTATAACATCTGATAATGATATAGAAGCAAATCTATCCTTTATAGATCCATTTAAATCTATCCCATGTTCAACAGAAAACTTTATAGCAGACTTGGTAGCAAATGAAGCGGGGGTTTTTACCTGATAAATATAATTGTCTTGAGTTTCTAATTCAGTAAAAGCTGTTTCATATATAGCTTTTAGTATGTTTTCTCTCTGAATTAATGGTTTGCCATTTAATAAAACATCTGGAACTGGTTTAATAAAAGACGATGGTACAAATGTTTTACGTTCTATGATTGTATTCTTAACAACGAGTTCATTTAAAATTCTTTCATCAAAGGTCTCATATGTTGTATTCCAATAATACCCGGGGTAATCATTTAATAATCTTTTATCTTCTTTGGATATGTAACAAAATGTAGATTCTCTTTCCCAAGATAATTTATTACCGGATATTTTAAACTGTGATTTCAACATTGTAATTTCACTACCGTCATCAATTTTATAACACTTGTAAGTTTCAGTTTCTTTTATATATTCGAAAGGTTTTAACTTAACATTATCGATTGTATATTCCTTACCTATCTCAATATTCATAATAGGATACATGTGGAGTTTTGCAACATGGGAATGTATAGTAATAGTATCATATTTTTCATCAACCCATATTTCTTTCCCCACTATATTCTTAACCCCTCCTGCACCCGGTAGTTTTCTCCCCAGAATGTCTTCTGGAATTTCTATATTAGTTTTATAATTCATTGGAACTCCGACAGTTGGAGAATTAAACTTATCTTTCTCTTCTTTAGTTACTATTAATTTTAAATAATAATCATATAGTACCCTTTTTTCAATGTAAGTTATTTCATCTATTTTATCCGATTCTAACTTATTCTTTATTATGTAATTTTCAATAGATTCCATGGATTTTTCTATAGCCTTTTTCCATTCCATATTCAACTGTTCGTCGTTAAAATCTACATCTAGAATAGCAAAATCATTAAGAGAATCATCAAATTTCTTAGATTTGCATACACCATCTTTCCAACCACACTTAAATTTAGCCCCCGTTGGATCTAAAGAATAAGAATACGGATCATTACAAAATTCCTCTGTTTCAAACCGGTCACAAGTATCTAAATCTTCTATTAACCTTGTTTTTATTGATTTTTCAGATACTCCTTCTCTAAACATTTTAGGTTTTCCCCTGGAATCTAAATATTCAACCAATGTGTAATATTCTGATGACATATATTTCCCAACCGGAAAGAGTTGGTTTTCATCTTCAAATATAGCAGGACCTTCTATTGTTACAAATGAATCATCTACTAATTGTTTTATTTCATTTGAATATACTGGTATACCATTTGTGTATTTGAAAGGTACGCCATATTTTTTATCTAAATCTTTAATAACACTATATACTTCACCAGGTTCTTTAACTCCAAGAATAGGTCTATAAGTGTATTTATATTTTTTTGTAGGCATTTTTAAATTTTCGTAATAATCACTTACACCCTGACCTCTACCATTTCCGGGTATATGTTCAGGTACTAATATTTCGTTAGGTAATTTATTTTGTAATATAGACTTTTTATCTATTATGTTAATATATAACTGAAATGAATCATCCTGTATCGGAACTTCAAAAATATTAGCAAGATATATTAAGTTCTCACGGCTATAATTAATTACAGTTACATTTTCTTTTGTTCCTTTTAAAACAGACTCATAATTAGGATAATTTCCACCTGTTATATAAAATCCGTTTATCTCTATGTATTCAGGTACAAAATTAACTCCACCCCCTATTGCTTCAGATTCTGGAGGTGAAGAAGAAATCTTTGGGGCGATGTATGTATTTTGTTTTATAATTGTTTCTTCCTCTAATTTGTCTTTTAGTATTTTTTTTGTTCTATACTTTCTTAGCTGGTCTAGGATTTTATTAAGGCTTCTTTTTTTAATAAAATTTTTAACATTTTCATTAAGCTCATCCATAAGTATACTATGATATATATCAATTTCAAACCCTCTTAATGTATTAATATAAGATAATACATTATCATCGACTCCAGAATTTGTTATAAAATTAGCAAGCCTGATTTTATCTACATTAGAAAACTTTCCATTCGTTAATAAAAACTCTGTTATAACAGGTGTTAATAAAAATGGATCTACATTTGTTTGCCATTCTTTTTTATCCTTTGAGATATTGAGTTCTGATAGATATTTACATAAATTAGAGTATTCGTCTTTTATTAAATTTTTATTCGCAATGTATTCATTAGGACTTTTAGATATTTTATATATAATAGTTTCTGTTATTCTAGAGTACTTATCTGGGTTACTTATTTCACATGTCTCGAAGATGTACTCGAGGTCTTTTTGTGTGTCTATTCTGTCAGACATACTAGCTATTCTATAAATTCTTCTAGATGGTAATTTATTTCTTTGTTTAATAAGCCATCTCAGTCTTTTAATATTATCAGTAAATTCTAAAGAATTGTATAAATTAATTGTATTATTCCATTGTAAATACTCTGAATATTCTTGAAATACCTGATCTACCTGTAATAAACTTAAAGATGTAATATCTTTTTTAAATTTTTCTATGTCATCGTTTTCATCAAGTTCTGTTTTGTATGTGTCATAATTTGACGTCTCAGGACTCCAACTTAAAATATAATCTATTTTTTCTTGTTCTGTTTTCATTTCAAGATCATTCTCGGGGATTATCTTAGCTGTTTCCATTGTTAACAATTCTAAATTACTAATATTACCATTAATAAAAGAACGTAACGCTTCTGGGTAATTTTCAAATATGAAAAGTATTTTAGTTATATTGTAGTCATAATTAGAACTTGAATAATTAAAAATGTAATTCTCTAGATCATCTAACCTTTGAGAATCATGTTCTATGTATTCTGAAATAAATTGTATCAATCTAACCTTCCCATTCTTTCTAAGTTCGAGGATCTCATCAGATTTATTAAAGATTTCTGAGATAGGAAGTTGACCAGTTTCCCTATAAATATCTGGATCTTCTCCTGTATTTAAATAATGATTAATCTTTCTTATTTTATCAGTTAAAACTTCCTGGGACGCAACGGGAATCTTTTTTAAGTTTTCGTGAAGAATGTCTTTGAAATCAGATAAATAATCATTAAAAGATTCATATCTCTTAACTATGTTAATTTTTTCTCTAAAACTTGAATTTACTTCAGCTAAGTAAACTCTTAGTTCCCAGATTTCTATTATACTTGTATTATTACCTTCTCTTTCGGAAATTTCAGTATAAAGTTCATCATCAATTGGTTTAACAGTGATAAAATTAGTTAAATCTCCAACATCATTTCTATCTACATTTTCCTTAAATGCTAAATATTTTACTTTACCGTTTTGTAAATAAGTTTGTGGTGAACCGGTTATCCTATGTTTAGCTTCGGAAGTCCTTCCATAACCTTTATCATATACATATGGTCGGTTGTACTTATAATTTCTGAATAATTTATTTGTTTCTATTCGGTAATACTTTGAATCTTCTTCCAGAATATTTCTTAATTCCTCAAAGTTTTTAGGATGTTCTCTAAATTTGAGCATTCTTTGTTTATTTTCTTTAAGTCTTTCTATGTAGGACATATACTTAAATGTTCTATTAGGTATACAACTTAAAAGCTCATCTCTAGACATTTGTCTTAGTTCATTTTTAATTTCTTTCCACATACCAGTTTGAAATTGAATCTCCTCATTTTCAGTCAATAATTTAAACTTATTTTCGTTAACATCTAACTGAGATAAATTAGTACCAAGTTTTTTTATCATATTAAATTTATAACCTGGTTCACTAGCTTTTGCGTCAGAAGACTCTCCCCAAACTCTATCAGCTATTACATATGAGGGTGCTATTGACATTATCTTTTGTTTATATGTGTCATATGCTTTTACATAATTATCAATAGTTCTGTTATATGGTAATTCAAGATCTGTGTTTAATTTATCATAATAATCTTGTACATCTTCCCCACTATAATCACCTGGTAAAATAGGGGGGTATATATTATATTTATTTGCTATTTTTTTCATATATTTTACTTCCTCGATGTGATATTCTTCTAAATCATTAATTAACATAGAAATTCTTTCCGCTTCATTTTCCGGGGGAGGTATGTATTGTTTTTTATTAGAAGTAATTTGTTCAGAAACCTTTAATATATTATATTCTAATCTTATAAACTCATCATATTTGTTATTGAAAATTTCCTCTGTTATTTCTCCATTGTTAAATTTTAACTTTAGTTCTTCTATATTTTTTCTTACTTTATCTATAATTTCCTTATCATCGTCGCTAACGACATATTTTCTACTTCTTTTCATGTCCCAGTAATTAGTTCTTAACAATTCTCTTCTATATTCTTCAGACGTAACGTTTTTTTGTGCTAGAGAATTAGATAATTCGTCCATCTTAGACTTTAATTGATTATCCCAGTCTAATATATGGTAAGTACCTAGATCATCCTCATCTAATTCTTCTAATTCTTCTAATTCTTCTAATTCTTTTAAACTGTTTTCACTACTTGTTTCACTACTTGTTTCACTACTTGTTTCACTTTCCCCACTATCGGAGGAAGATTCTTCACTAGACAATTGTAAGTCTACGTAATCCTCATCACCGGACATTTCGATATACTACTATATGTTAAATATAATATTTTATAAAATAGATCCGGTAAAATTAAATACATAAATTATAATGTATATTGTATATTAGTTGTAAAAAGATGCAAACAGTATACATTTTAAAAAACTGTTTAAAATCTTATAGAGCATTGATGTTGTTATATAAAAATCCTGACATATCTACCAATATAATTATTGTAGATGAGTTTTACTATAAAGTATTAAAACTTGATAGTCGTGTAACAAGATTTCCTTTTATAATAAACACGGCGTCTACTAATACGGGTTTAATACCTTCAATAGCAAGGGTATTACCACTTGATCTTTTTATAGATTTAACACCTCCAGAAGATGTTTTTAATTATCCTAAGAAAAAGAAAAAAGCTAGAAAGACATACAGAACAAACGAAATACCATTGCCAGTGTCTGTTAGACAAAAAAGACTTCAGGATTTTTATAAACCTAAGAAGGTTTCTCGTCCAGTTAAAGGAGTTCCCATAATAAGAAAAACATCAGATGGGGGTGTAAATATAGTATTAAATTAATTGTTAATTTAATTTATATTATTTACATTAACACATGAGATCCGTATGGGATTTTAATGAAACTAAAAATTACACTAGTGTAAATAATTATAAAGTTATTATTTCTCCTCTAGCAGAATCCGCGGCGGTATTATTAGAAATTTTAGATACACTTGTGAGGGAATTACAATATAAAATAAAGGTTACCAAGGTAAATATGTACGATAGGTATCTTGATTTATTATCAAAAACTCCACACATTCTACAAGAAATGCAACTACATAAAGACCAGGGAAGTATTATATTCAATGGGTTAAATAAACCTAAGGGTGTACATTCAACAAGGGATATTCCTATAGGAAACGATAAAAGACTTAGGGCTACATACAGAAAAGTATTTCTAACTCTTAAACATAGAAATGGAAGACTAAAAAATGTTAATGAAATGAAAAGTCTCTTAGCACATGAATTAACTCATACAGCGTTAAATCATGTTACATGGAAAGATGATAATCACTCTAAATTATTTAAAGAATATAACAAAATTATACTTTCTATTATTAATTCGATTCTTTCTGTTTCTTCCATTCGACGGCAGCCTGTTTAAATGCCTCAGAGTGTTTGTAATTATCTCCGAGTTCTTTTTTTTGTTCAGTTAAATATTTTTGAACAAATAAGTTGTATGGAGAAGGTGTTTTCTTTGTGTCATCATTTCTCTTTTTCCTGGGTTTTTTACCGAATAAATTTAATGAATTCTTTAATTCACTAACTTCATTTTCTAGATTTTTAATCCTTGTCTCGGTGTCGGTCATCTTTTATTTAATTAAGATATTATTTAACTGATCCTTTAAACGTGTTATTTCTATGTTTATCACACAAAGGATAATTACCGTTGTAATTTTTATTGAAAAATTCTAACTTACATTTCTTACAAATGAGTTTTTTATCTTCACTATTATCCTCTTCAGTTTCACGATTTATTTCTCTAATTGCAGAAATAATTGTGTCCCAATCTACCTCCTCGGTTTCTATGTTTATCACCATTTAAAGTTACGTTCGTTTTATTTTTCCTAAGAAAAAATAATTCATTACAATAAATGGCTGCAAAAGAAGAGAACAAAAGATCTACAATGACTAATGTTGGGTTGGTAATTGCATTTATAGCGATTATAGCCGCTTTCGGTTACATTGGAGCTAAATTTAATCTGTGGGCAGTTTTTATGGTTGCGCAATAAAGTAAATAAAAAAATATTTAATTACATTAAAATGGCGGAAGAGAAAAAGAAATCAAGTCCTCCTTATGGATTAATTGCCTTCATTGCAATTGCGTTATTATTTTTGGGTGGTGGTTATTATGCTCTTTTTGGTTTTAAGAAACCATAATTACGCAATAAATTAAATAAAAAAATATTTCATTACATTAAAATGGCGGAAGAGGAAAAGAAATCAGGTCCTCCTTATGGATTAATTGCCTTCCTCGTATTTGTGTTTATAGTTCTTGGAGGCGGTTACCTTTTTATTACTAATCCTAAGCGATAGAGAGGTTAATTAATAACCGCATAATTGTCTTTGAAAGAATCGATTTCATTGCTCAAAAAAATATGTGATTTTTTATAATTTTTATTATTATATTTAAATTTTTGGTAAGTTGTCATTTGCCAGGGCCAAACTAAAATAGATTCAGTTGGTGACATTTTATATACAATCTTGTCATTATACAATGAATAATTAACCTTTATCATTAATTTCCCCCAATTTGGAATCGCTTTGGATTCTTTTTTCTTATTTTTTTCAAAAGGACCATATAAAACGGGTATATCTATGTTATAATTAACAGGGTCAGGATCTTCCCTTTTTGTAAATTTACATCCATGTTTAATTTTACTCCAATTAAAATCATTACATTCCTTTCTTTTATGACAGATACAACAATATATACCTTCTTTGTAATCAGAAAATTGAATATTTTCACCTTTAGGAACCTGTTCGCAAATAAAATTTGTAATAGATTTATTACTCCTCCAAACACACACATGAACACCTAACTTATCCATATAAGGACCTTCATCTGTATTTGCGATAGAAGTATATTTTTTTTTAGCTGGACCTTCTCCTCTCTTCTTAATCTCTATATAATTAAGAGCCTCAATAGAACATCTTTTACTATTGTACATATTATTCCACTCTTCTTCGTCTGTGAATTCCATCTTTCTATAGATGTCTATGGGAATTGTATAACCCTTATCAGTTTCAGACTCGGTTAAACTAAAATGCGGTACAATTGTGTCATTTTCATTTTCCTTCTTTTTTTCAACTATGTATTTATCAAGTTGAGATAGGTTGCTTAATATATTATCAATTAGCGTAGTCATCGATTTAGAATACATTTATTTAATTTTAAGTTTTAGTATAGTTATTTTTTTGTAAAATATAATGTATATAAAATATAAATGAGTGGCGCTGTTGCGATATTATTGGTAATATTAGTGGCTGTTGTTGTTGGGGGTATAATTTATCTTCTTAATAAATTACTTCCAGGTGGTATATTTGGCGCATTAAGTTCTAACGAGGATACTCAAATTGCGGTAACGAGTGGTAGGGATGATCCATCTGGACAACTTTATAAAATAAAACAGTCCGAGGATAGCCCCGGTGATTTTCAGCTTGTACCCTCGGAATCCGTTGAAATTGAACTTCCCGAAGAATCCGATGAACCAGAGGAACCCGAAGATCTCAACACTGTAGAACCATTAGTATAAAAAAATAATAAAAATAAAATAATAAATAATAAAAATAAAAAATAAAAACATTTTCTATTTATAAATGGCTAAATTTAGAATAGAAAATATTATGAATATTAAATTTGCATTATTTGTAATTACATTATTGTTTTGTATTTGGTTAGGATTAATTATTAAAACTGAGAATAGTTTCTTAAATCCTTCCGGGAATCGTAATCCAGCAAATCAGAAATTAATGGTTGTTGATCAGGATAGTGGAGAAATATCATTTATTCAAAAGAGTTTACAGGGTGTTAATGCCCAAATTTTAGCCGATGATTCAGTAATTTTAAAAAAGATAGAGGACCATGAAAAAAAGATAGAGGACCTTGTAAAATGGAATGGGCATCGCTACGGTGAGATCGAAGGCATCTGGAATGACTATGCGAAAAATTCGAGAGTAAAAGCCGTAGAAGATGACATCAAGGATTTTAAGAAAGGTAATTCAATGACCGCATTGCGCGGTAGCCTAGATAGCAAGATCGGCGACGGACAGTTTGTTGCTTTTGCAAGAGACGGTGACCGCGGATGTGGCGGGAGGGGATGTAGAGCTGTTACAGGGTTCAAGCAGGTAGGAAGAGACCATGGAAGTGAAGAACCTGGGTGGAGGGACGGCGACCATCACTTCAGCCACGGTGAGAGCACGAGGATGAGAATATGGAAAAACACTAAGTGAGGGGAACGACACAGAGAGGCAATAAGGAATAAATATTCAAAAAAAATGAAAATAAAAATGACATTACAATACACAATTTGTATTGTCATTTTCATTTTAATTTTCATTTCATATTCACATTCACACATTCTAATTAGAAATCATCAAGGATTTCTAGTTCCTTATCCGTGATTTGTTCGGGACGATTATAATCAGTAACACGCTGCTCAAAGAAATTACTCTTTCCATCCAGTGAAATCGTGTCCATAAACTCAAATGGACACTTAACGTTATATATCTTTGAATAACCCATCTTTTGAATAAGACGATCTGCTTGGAACTCAATGTATGTCTTCATAGAATTGGCGTTCATGCCAATAAGATCACATGAAAACGAATCACATATAAACTCCTTTTCAATGTCTACCGCGGTTGTAAACATTTCATTAATTTCATCAACAGACAATTTATTCTCTATGTAACTATACAAAAGTACGCCAAAATCTGCGTGTAGAGATTCATCACGGGCAATAAGTTCATTACTTTTTCCAAGAGCCTTTGTCATAAGACCCTTTACATACTTAAGCCAAAATATAGCACAGAAAGAACCGGCAAAGAAAAGACCTTCTACAATTGTAAATGCTACAAGTCTCTTAGCAAAAGGTATTTCACTATTTAGCCACCTCTGAGCCCAATCAGCCTTTTTCTTTACACCAGATACCTCTTTAATACCATTTAGAAGCCTAAGCTTTTCTTCCTGATTAGATATGTATGTATCAATCATAAGAGCGTAAGTCTCTGAATGAATTGTTTCCATAGCCGCCTGCCATCCGTAATAAGCTCTAATTTCAGGAACCTTAATTTCTTCTATGAAGTTTATGGAAAGATTTTCAAATATAATACCATCAGAACCAGCAAAAAAAGACAATACATTTGATATGAAGAATCTTTCATTGTCAGTAAGCTTTTCCCAGTCTTGTGTATCTGCCGAGAAGTCAATCTCTTCAGCAGTCCAAAAAGCTTGTTGATGTTTTTTATATTCATTCCATACTTCAGTCCATATAATAGGATACAAGACATATCTGTTAGAAGTTTCGGCGAGAAGAGGTTCCATTTATAATGTACTATTATATAAAATATCTTTTTAATTTAATTTATTTTATATAATAAACAATTTATTTAATTTTACATTTCAGTCTAGACATACGAGATACCAGGACCCTTACGACCGTAGTTGTAAGAAACCTTGGCCCTGGAGAGTCTAGCCTTAAGAGCCTTAGCAGTTACGGGTGTTTTAGTGTAACCACCCCCACCCTTACGAGCTTTGTAAATCTGAACACCGTTCTTACGAGCAACAGCCTGTAGCTCACTTAGAGTAATCTTATTAGTCTTGTCTTTTACGCACCTTTTTTGACCACGACCCTTGCCAGCCCTCCATCTACGGTTTGGCGAATAACCAGGTCTGCAGACAGTAGCCATACCAAACTCAGATAGACCTAGAATGTCTTCAAAATCTTGACCGAATCTAGATCTCTTATTACCTAAAACCTTTCTCCAGGCAGCCTTTAGGGATATACCGGTCCTGTGATGAAGTCTCATAGCTTTCTTAGCATTGGCGTAGATGACTCTCTTGGACATCTTCCTTCCACGACGAGGGCTAACTCTACGTCTGCGAATAGGCGAACGTCTACGTCTGCGAATAGGCGAACGTCTACGTCTGCGAGGAGAATTCTTGCGGCGGTAAGCACGGCGAGCTGCAATAGCCGATTTAGTCATCTTTAGTTTTTTACCGTATCTCGATCTCCTTGGAGATAATCTACGTAGCCTGTCTCTGACAGGCGATAATCTTCTACCAATTCTATCTCTCATTGGGGAAAGTCTATCTCTCATTGGGGAAAGTCGATTATACATACCAGTTTTAAAATTTCTCGCTCTACTCATCATTCTATCATACATAGGTCCTCCGAATACCGAAAGATCAGAGTCGTCCTGCATACTTAGGGGAACGTTACCGTATGTTCTCTGCGACACACTTGTTCTGCGTCTACGGATAGGCGAACGCGAACGTCTACGAACAGGCGACTTGCGTCTACGAACGGGCGAACGCGAACGTCTACGACGAACGGGCGAACGCGAACGTCTACGACGAACGGGCGAACGCGAACGTCTACGCTTAGGAGAACCCCTTGTCCTACGGCGGTAAGCGGCTCTAGCCGCGATAGCCGACTTAGTCATCTTTAGCTTTCTCTTTCCAAATCCCATCCCAAGCTCACCTGGAATAGATTCGAGTCCATCCATAATAAGATCCATATTTATTTTATTATAAGTAATTTATTTTTTTTTATAATTAATTAAATTTAAAGTCCGCAATCACATGGTATATCACCAAAACAACTGTGACCGTACATTTGTCTACTTAAAGGACGATTACCAAATGTTCTATTAGAATTCCAGTTAAAGTTAACAGAATCTAATTCATCAAGATCTTCCCAATTAGGTATTGTTTTACATCTACCGGTTGAAGGATCCTTATATTTACCCGCAGGACATCCCAGTCTGGGGTTTAACGCCATTGTACGAACAGGGGCTCTAGCTGCGCGCCGTCTTCTTGTTGCAACTCTAGATCTAGGAGTTTTAAGATTTTTATATGAAACTCGGGACCTAGATAAACGAGCCTTTAGAGCTTTCTTTGTTAAAGGTTTCTTAGTGTATCCTCTACCATCTTTACGCATCTTATAGATACTAACTCTATTACGTCTTGCTAAATTCTGTAGTTGTTTTAGAGTTGGACTAGAAATTTTATTTTTCCTCTTATTAGTTCTCTTTAGCCTCCCTGGTGAACCGAATTTCATATACGCATTTAAATTGTTGGATGAAATATGTTGTTTTATTTCATCAGCAAGTTTTTGGTAATGTTTTGCTTGCGCTTCCATAATACCCAGCTTATATTCAGCTGCTTTTCTGGCTTTATCTAACTTAGCTTTTAGTTTAGCGGCAGCTTCAGCCGCCTTTTTTGCAACCGCCGCCTCAGCCTGCGCCTTCGCTCTAGCTGCCGAAGCCTCGGCCCTTTGTTTAGCGGCTGCTGCGCTAGACTCTACTCTAGCAGCCATTTTTGCAGCCCCCGATCCTGCTGCCAATTTTGCAGATGTAAGTATACTCATTTTATTTTATCATATGTAATTATTTTTTTTTATATGAAATTCTAGATTTGGATAGTCTAGCCTTTAAAGCTTTTTTTGTTAAAAGAGTCTTAGTGTATCCTATGCCATTTTTACGTTTCTTGTAGATACTAATTTTAACGCGCCTGGCTATTTTCTGTAACTGTTTTAGAGACAATTTTATTACTTTCTTTCCATAAAACATATCCTCCCAGTCTATATTCTGATTTATTTTTTCATACCACGGAGTATTCTTTTTCTTTGCACCTGGGGCTGCCCGGGGTGGTGGCGGTGGGGTAGAGAACATATTCCCCATAATTTAATTTATTTAATATAATAAAACATAATAATTTAAAGATAAATTCTATAATTTATTACATTACTTAATGAATCCGGTATATGTATATTTGGAAAACGGTGCTGGGGTAAAACTTTCGATTAAAACACTTTCTAAGAGACTAAATCTAAAGAAAAGAACTGTGATTTATTATTGTCATAAAGATCCAAGAATTAGAAAGGTTAAGGGTTTTGAAGTTGGCACAGGAAAGTGTAAAATCAATGTTTTTACTATTGACCCTTAACAATGTTTGGGAAAAATTCAGTTAATGTGTTTTCATAATTATGAAAAACTTTAAAAGTCCAAGCGGTGTTCTCCTTTGACCAGCTTGCATTTTTAAATGCAGACTTAATTAAAACTCTATTGTCATATGTTTTTGTTCCGTAAATGTAAATATTGTCTTCATTTACTCGATACGCTAATTCTGGTTTTACTTCTTTTGGTTCTTCTTCTTGAGTATCAACTGATATATTATTCTTAATCAGTGTATTGAGTAAATCTAATAGAGGTGACATATTTAGTTCTATACCTTCTAGTCTTTCTTCTAATTTTTCAAATTTAGACTCAAGATTTTCAAAACGAGAATCCATTTTATTCAAAATTTCTTCCATTCTTTCAAAACGCGAATCAATTACAATAACTTCTTCTTCAAGATCCATTAAATTACGTTACAATATATAAGTCTTTCTTTTAAATACATTCTACATATTTTATACCGTTTCCTTAATGTTTTTATGGGATCTATAAAGTAATTTATATCCACCTAATTTAAATTGTTTTTTTATTATTTTTTCTATTTCAGGTTTATATTTTTCATTGTCTACCCATATTTCCATCCTGTATAAAACACTTGAGTATTTAGTGCAATCTACCATTCTAATTCCATTTATATGTCTTACAATGTCATCTGAATTTCCTATTAGTTCTAATATACAGTCCATCCACTCTTCTTGTAGTTTTTTTAAATCGTTTCCATTTTTAATAGAAAATTCAAAACCATTAGTATTCTCTGGATCTTCCCAACACGGAAATATATCATCTCTAAAAAATGAATATGCAGATGGTGTTGCATTTACTCTTTTGATTTTTTTAGTTGAAATTCCATCTGAAAATATATCATAAATTTTTGGAATATTATTAAATGTTCTCCAAAATGTTTCTATATCTGATATATCCATTAATTTTTCGATGTTATCATTATAAAATCTTCCCAAATCTTTATAATGTAAATATAATGACCATTTACAATTCAATTTCAATTCCATAACAATATATTACAGTATAAATCACGCTTTTAAATAACAATTTAAATTATAATATATTATTATTAATAAATGAAACTATCTGGTAAAAAAAACATAAATCCAAATGTCTGGGGTCCAATTTTTTGGGACACACTACATTTTACAGCATTTGGTTATCCAAATGATCCCAATAAAATAGATAAAGATTCTTATAAAAATTTCGTAATAAATTATGTAAAGGTTTTACCTTGTGATAAATGTTCATCTGATGCAAATGATTACATTAATTTGATAAGTGATTTTGAATGGAATAAGATACTTAATGACCGAGATTCTTTTATAAAATGGACATGGGATTTCCACGACTATGTAAATAAAAAATTAGGTAAAAAATCTCCTAAGTTAGATACATTTATAGATCAGTTTATAGATAAAAAGTCTCCTTTTAAACCATCTTGGCGCAATTTTTTTAATACATTATCTTTATTTGTATTTATTATAGCAATAGCCTTATTCTATGCAAGATTTTTAAGAACTACAAGATAAACATTCACTGAATTTAGACGATTTAGAATTAGAGTTACTTTCTTCTTTAATCTCTGTTGAAAAATTTTGATTATCTAGAATTGACTTACTTCTTATGTAATAAGATCCTGTTTTAAGGCCATTTTTCCAGCCAAAGAAATGAATAGAATGAATGATCTTAGGTGTAGGAGGATTTACAAACAAATTAAGACTTTGACTTTGACAGATGAAAGGTCCCCTGTCTATAGCAAGCTGAATAATACATTTCTGTGAAAGTTCCCAGGAAGTCTTATAAACCTGTTCGATGTCGGTTGGTAAATTTAGGTTTTGAACAGAACCCTTGTTGAGCATTATTTTTTCAATAAGTTCATTACTAAACAATTTTCTTTTCTTCAACTCATTTATTAGATGATTATTGACAATAACATAATTTCCAGAAAGAACCGCTCTTGTATACAAATTTGATGTATATGGTTCAAAAGATTCGTTATTGCCCATAATCTGAGCTGTTGAAGCTGTAGGCATAGGAGCTACAAGAAGACTATTTCGCATTCCATGTGTTTTAATATTCTCTTTCAGTTCATTCCATTTTTCTTCAGTATAAAGACTCTGTAGACTTTTGTCTTGATTTTCCCACATATCAAATTGTAAGATACCCTGACTAGCGGGAGAACCATGAAATGTTTCATATGGTCCAAACTCTTTTGATATTTCCATTGACTTTTCTAGAGATGCGTAATAAATACATTCAAATATCTTTTTATTAATATTTCTCGCCTCTAAAGAATCATAAGCAATATTAAGAATCATAAAAAGATCTGCTAGACCCTGTACACCAATTCCAACTGGTCTGTGACGCATATTAGACAATTTAGATTCTTGTGTGGGATAAGAATTGATATTAATTATGTTATTTAAATTAATTACAATTTCCCTGGTTTTTTCGTGCAATAAAATGTAATCAATTTCACCTACATCCGTAACGTAATTAGGTAGACAAATACTAGCTAAATTACATACCGCAGTTTCTTTTGAATCCGAGTATTCCATTATCTCAGTACATAGATTACTACTTTTGATAATACCGTAATTTTTTTGATTTGATTTTCTATTAACAGCATCTTTGTATAGAATGTAAGGAAGACCGGTTTCAATCTGAGTATTAATAATTCGTTCCCAAAGTTCCTTAGCCTTAATTTGTTTACGATACAACTTCTTAGTTTCATATTCAATGTACAACTTTTCAAATTCTTCGCTATGAACATCATTAAGACCTTTACATTCATTAGGACACATTAGAGACCACATTCCATCTGTTTCTACCCTTTTCATAAACAAATCAGGGATCCATAATGCATAAAAAAGATCCCGTGCTCTCATTTCTTCAGCTCCATTGTTTTTCTTAGCATCTAGGAAGTCGTAGATGTCTGCATGCCAAGGCTCAATGTATATAGCAAATGATCCATTTCTCTTTCCACTTTGATTTATATGCCTAGAGATATCATTGTAAACTTTAAGAAGCGGCATTATACCATTACTCTTCCCCCCTGTTTTGTTGATATGTGAATCTTTAGCCCTTACATTACTTATATGTACACCAATACCCCCAGCCCATTTAGAAATTTTAGCCATATCTGAAGCAGTTTTATATAGTCCCTCTACAGAATCTTCTGTTCCTAGAAGAAAACATGAACTCAACTGCTGATAATTAGTTCCTGAATTAAAAAGGGTTGGAGTCGCATGTGTATAATACTTGTTACTAAGAGAATCATAAACCTTTTTAATCATCTCAGTATTCCCCATATGAATAGCAATAGCTACTCTCATAAAAAGATGTTGAGGAGTTTCCTGATATCCATCTGTTGTTTTTAATAGATATGACTTCTCGAGGGATTTAAAACCAAAATATGAAATATTATAATCTCTCTGCTCGAAGATACATTCTTCGAAAAATTGACCGTTGTCTCCCTCATTTACATAATTAATAAATTCTTCGCTAAGAATTCCTGTGTCATACAATTTGTTACACAATTGTGTAAAAGTAATTTTATTGTTTTTATGATGATTATTAATTGCAATTCTACTGGCAAGAATTAAATAATCAGGTTCCTTTTTAAATAATGTAGCAGAAAAACTTGCTGAAAAATCATCTAACTGTGTAGTAGTAATACCATCATAAATAAGACTACAAATTTTTTGGGCTATAAAAACAGGGTCTACATTTAATTTTTTCCATGGAATACCAAGTGTTGTATAATCTTTACACTCTGTTGCAAGAGCTGTGATCTTATTAGTAATAAGATCAAATTTAACATGTTCTTTCTGACCACTTCTAGTGATTACCTTCATCCAATTTGTATTATATAATTAAATGTATTATTTCTATAAATGAATACATTTAATTATTTTCATTAAATTTATTTTAATTTAATTTAATTTAATTTAATTTTACACTACAACTACAACAATTTTTATCTTCAACATCATTCATAAAGTTGTTTATGTTTATTATAATAGTTGTTGTTATTAAAATTAATAATAAAATCGCAGACAAAAATATTTTCAAATCCATTAAATTATAATACAATATTACATTAATTTATTTATAATCAATTTTTATACGCAGATTTTTTACTATACATTACGGGTTTATCTTCTACCTTATTTTGAAAATGATAAGATGGATTATTTACATTAGATATGTTTTTAGAGGCTTGGTTAACATTATATGATGTATTATGAACTTTTTCTGTTGGAGATCTGTAATATTGATTTATTTTTTTATATATTGGAAGTTTTCTAGCAGATCTATCACCCTTAAAATTACGTCTTTCTGCCCTAAAATTACGGCTTTCTGCCCTAAAATTACGGCTTTCTGCCCTATTAAAGGGATTAATAAGAGATTGTGTATTAACTGGAGGCATTCTCTGTCCAGGAGCGGGTATTTTTACAAAATAGTCTGGTCCTATACGACCTTCATATCTTCTTCTTCTTCTACTTTCTTCACTACCGCTAAAAGCGGGTACAACATAAAAAAATACAATCATACCAACTATAAGAGCAACTGCGATGCCTCCTGCAATTTTTATCATCATAGGACTCATACCTGACATAGCAGCAAGTTTTGGAACAATTTTAGGGAATAAAAAGAATCCTCCTATAACTAGAACCCCAATTATTATTAAAGGAAGAAAAGCACCCCCTAATGCAGCACCAACTCCCTTACCTATACCTTCACCGGCTGCACCAACTCCCTCACCTATACCTTCACCGGCTGCACCAACTCCCTCGCCAACCCCTTTGGCTGCTGCACCAACTCCCTTGCCAGCTCCTTCCATCATATCACCCAATCCCTCAAGCTCCGCGGCCTCGATCGCAGCAGTGTTACCATCAGCGGCAGCGGTTACTACAGCATCAATACCCTTTGATGTTCGGTCTTCTATATTTTCTTTTATTGTTTCGGTTATAACCTCAGTTGCCAACTCTTTTCCAATTTCTACCGATTTTTTAACACTCTGTTGAACGGTTAATGAAACTTGAGAACTAACAGCCTGAGAAATATCGGAACCTTCTATATTACCTTTTACAGACAAAATTACGTGATTGCCACTTTCTACTCTCATACTATTTTTAGTTATAGTTTCTTCTATATTCCTATCTTCTTTTGTCATTTTTTCATCAATCTGATTTGTAATCATCTCCCTAGCTGCATCCCGAGCACCACCTGGACCTATATCTGTGTTTACTTTGTCAAGAGCAACAGATGTCGCTAATCTTTTCATACTATCTTTCATCATCTGCTTGGCTGATGAATCAACCGTTTGTGATGCAGAAAGTTTCATTGTTGAATCAATTTCCTGTACAATATTGGAATCTATAATAGATGCATCAAGTGGATTACCATTTTGATAATCATCTAGAGCCTGTCTATTCATGTCTACAATGGATTCTAAGAGATCTAATTTATCCGTTAATATTTTATTAATAGCATTTATTGCAGTTGTCAACGTCGGCTCCACCACGCCCGCCGCAGCCAATGAAACAATAGAATTAGTACTATTATTATCCGCTGAAAGTGTCTCGAACATCTGGTTAGCTAATCTAAGATTTTCGGTTAAGGCTGCAACCCTCTCCCCTATACTATCAACAGCCTTGTTACTAGGTGGAATTGTTTCTATTGTTAAAGTATTACTACCAATCGCAGTAGTACTCTGTTCACTTAATGTACTGTTCATGTTACATGTCATACTAACCTGTTCCATCTTCATCTGATTCATTGTATTAGAAATTTTTTGACAACCTTTTTTAGTCATACTAGTATCTACAAATGATGTACTCTCCTTACTCTGGGACGAAAATCCACCGCCACCGCCCCCGAAAGGTGTAACCATCACCATAGCACCACTAGCACTAGTAGCTTTACTACTTTGTGCTGCAATATTTTTAGCTACTTCTACACATTCATTGTCCATACCCATAGCTTTGGCCGCTTTTTCGGCATATTCAAGTGACTTATTTGGGTCATAAGGTTGCGACGGGGGCATTTCTGGACATCCTTTCTCGTTTGTTGTAACACCTTCTGCCGCCTTCATCACTCTTTCAGCCGTTTCAACTTCCTCCTCTGTCGACATATTTACTTTTAGTTTATATTATTATTTTAATTTTATTTTTAGAACCATTTATTTATATGTTTCATTTTCCATATTATTGATTTTACCGATTCGTCAATACGTCATTCCACGGGGATACATCATTGGTGGTGGCGCTCTTCCTCTATTTCCTCCTCTCATAAAAAGGAATAAAATAATTAATAAAACAATTAGTCCAATAGCCCCAAAAACATACATTTTCTTCTGTCCGAAGAGATAATTATCCGATATTAACTTAACTATTTCCTTTTCAATTTCTTCTAACTCTACTACTTCATCTACCAAATTTCCCAGTTCTGTATTAAAAGTTGCTCTTCTTCCTGTTACCTCTAAAGCTTCAAAATCCTCTTGTAACGCACTAGCAGTTGTCTGAAGTGTTCTAGATTCTGTTAAAATCAAATCAGCCTTACTTACGATATTTGAGTCATCTGGGTATGCATTTTTAGAAGTAACTGCTACATTCATAGCTTTATCTATTCTTTCAGATAAATTAGCTACTGATACTACATCTCCACCATCTCCACCTCCTTCTATAGTTTGACTATCTTCAGGTGGATCTACTGTCAAAACAGCATTTACGGGTTCACATGATCCATTTTCTTTTTTTGGACAATCTATAATATCAATACCATTAGAGTGCATACAACACGCTGTGTATATAGTCTTTCCATCTACCTCTTTATAAACAGCATCCTCACCCTCCTCACCAAATTCTGCACATTCCGGTACCTTAGCAAGTTCTTCACAATCAGGAGTGGATTTATCAGGATTATCAGGACTCGGTGTGCCACCTGACTCTTTGGCGGCTTCTTCTTCTTCGGACGTGTCTTTCTCAGGGTTGGGGTCTCCGCCGCAGATATTTGTCTGATCTGTATTGCTATTTGTTATGTTACCAGCTACATTTATATGAGTTGAACAAAGAGTAATTTTTTTTGCTGTATCAAGACATTTGGGCTCTCCCCATTTTTTTGCATCGTTCTTTAAAAAATCATCTAGTTCTTTGGTGGTCATCGGGCGGATATCCCCAGTGTCTGGATCCCTCATTGTAGACGGAATTCTCTGAATTGATTTTTCAGTCCCCGGTTGTTTATATACGCTTGTATTTATAACGCTATTAACGAGATCTTTCATGAAAGATGTACTATTGTAAGCTAACATTCCTGATTGTTTCAACCACCCCTGTATACTACTATCTTTGTCAGGTGTATGCGATTCGCATGCCCACGTAAGCGATATATACGGTTCTTGCGTCTCGATGGAACTTATTCTATCATTTCCTATTCGCCAAGAAGAAAATGGTGTACTAGTACGCTTTAATTTATAGAAATCCTCTCTTACAGACTGATGTGTTACATTTGAATTAGTTGCAAACCCATGCTTTGCGCTACCAGTGCTCATAGCAAAAGGACATGTAGGATCTGCATAATGTTTTATATCATGAAAACCTGAAGCATTCATAAGTCCTGTAATTTGAAAGGCGTTGCAATATTTTGCTATAATAGTTGAATATGAAGGAACCACAATAGGATCTCTACAACCAGTCGAATCTTGAACTTTAACTGAACCAGCTGAATAAGGAGTTGCCAGATTAGAGGGTGAACTATAATACAATTCTGTATCTGGAGGAGCCGATCCTGATGCCTTTACCTGTAAATGAGATTGAAAAAATCTCCTAAATTCAAGGCTATGAATAGGGTTATAAAGTAAATAGTAACGAGATTTTCCAATAATTTCTAACGCCTTAAGATTATCAGCATCCCCGGGCTCGTTGTCAATTAAATAATGTTCATCGGCTGGTGTATATAAAATATAAGTTAAAGCTCTGTTCATAACAGTCTTAGGATTCATTGCATATACCAATTCTATACCCTTTTTGCCCCCAGGGTATCCACTAAATTTACCAATACCATTTGGTCCATCCCCCCTCATTGTATTACTTTGTTTAATGATAGTATCAATATGTAAATTCTCATTATTCCCTAACCCAGATAAAGTATTGTTCTTACCTCCACTTTCAGGAGCTATATTATCATGTTCTGGGTTGATAAAAGGATTTAGATATGTAATTTGATTTTCTTGTTTAATCTCTTTACCTGGGGGTATGAAAGATATATGACCTTCCTTTGTAAAAACAAAATTATGTCCACTAACGATTTTTGACTCTCGAGGGGCTCGGGGTCCTGATGTCTGGTTTTGTAATGCATCATAAATTGCCTTAGATTCATCTGAGGTAAATTTTCTTGCTATTAACATAGTAAGTTTGCTACTTCCGTTAATTGTATAATCAGCTTGACTATCCTTTGGATAAAAATTGCTGTGACCAGTGGCGCCGGGTTCGGAGCCCCAACCTCCTCTTAGATAATTACTTCCAGTAGTGGGTATCTGTAACCATCCTATTCCCATTGGATTATTTACTAATCCAGGTGAGCTCATAAATTTAGCTAAACTTAATGGCGCAGTAGCGTCCTCCCCGTCCTCCCATGCATCTACAAAATGTCTTAAAATTGGATTAGTTTTCAAATCGGTCCACATTTCATGCTTAGCTGTGCAAGAGTTAAATTGATTTTGACCATCTCCGCCGTTAGTGCAAACTCTTTCTGACTCTGGTCCTGGGGGATCACTACACCTATCAGAAGCATTATTACTGGCGACAGTTTTTTTAACTATGTTATCTGCCCAGCTTTGTAATGTGGAAGCAGTTGCAGACATGGTCTTTGTGTATTCAGAGTCCGACTCCACACTGCCTTCATAAGCAACTATCCCACCCTTACCAGGTGGAACATAATGACTATATCCAACTCTCATAGTTATATGTTGATTCCAAGAAACTGGCATGATTTTTAATTTCGATGCGAATACAGGAGCTTCAAGTTCGTTTGACACCTTTTCGTCCCCCATGGAACGATTTCCAGTAAATATAAGTGACCCCTGTATATTCTTCACGTCAATCCAGGGGTCCTCTTCTTTTTCTTTATATTGAACTTTATATTCTGTAACATATTGATCCCATCTACCCATATGTCTTCCTTGTGTGATAATCCTTGCTACACTGCGTGGAATACCTAAATAAATTTCTACCCATTGATTTTTATCATTCGTGCCCGCCGCCCATCCGTGACCGTCACCCTGACCTAATCTAGAATCCTCTGTATCTGCATTGTATGTAGAACTGTATGAGCGATAACTCTTCGGAGGGTTAGTGTCGGGGTAACAATACAAATAGTACCCTATTTTGCATGCAGGGTCTGTACCCCCTCTACCGAGGTGGGGAAGAGCACCGTGCTCACTGTTGCACCCAGGACCAAGCATACCCTCTGGACACTGATAAGAGGTAGTATAGTCGTTCTTTCGTCCTTGGGTAATAGTTTTGTTAGGGTGGTATTTATCCATTATTTCAATTTTTTGACATATACCAGAAGTTTGGTTTCCCCACATATCGCATCTAGGTGCTTCAGCACCACATACTTGGTAAATAGGTTTACCTTCACCATGTGCATGTAAACTTGCATGATGAAAATTACAAGCTTCCCCTTCGGCAGCGGCGCGATCGGGTGGAGGTCCAGGGGCGCATTTTCCCCAGGATTCGTTGAGTACGTAGCCAACACAAGCACCAGCACTCTGACCACAAACGTACCGCTTGGTGCTGTTGCCACCATGATTTACAGCACATTCCTGTCCTTCAAGTGGTGGGTATGTTTCCCAGTCATTGTTCTTACCAGCTTTATATAGGGTTCCACCTTCTTTCATGAGACCTAATTTTCCAAGATTTTCGGGGGGATCCCATCTCGCCATATAACCAGTTCTAGGAAACCCCCCCTTAACAATATACTCGTCGTTACTTTCAGCGGACAGGTCGCGCGCCATATTCCAAAATACCATATCTCCTCTTATTTTTTTACCATCTGGATCAGTATATATAATGCGCTTCATTTTCACTTCATCGCCTGTAGTAGGAGCAGGTGTTCCGAATACATCGTTATAATAACTCTCGCTAATCAGAATATAAGCATTACCGTTTGAATGAATATGAACTTTCTGTATCCCCGTTTCGGATTTTTCTTTATTTCCTCTAAGACTCATCCACGAAGCACGTTTTCTGTCTCTTTTAAGATCAGCCATAGTATTCTTAACCATAGTATCGACCATATCAGCTTTATTATTGGTTATTTTAGCTTTAGACTTATTAATTAATTTTTTTAGTGCATCTTCTGTATTTTTTGTCATAATTATTATTAATAAATATATTTATTTTTAATAATATTTAACTCAATGACAATAACTTTTCTAAGCTGTAGTAGATTTTAATACATTAGATGTAAGAAATTTAGATTGTTCAAGTTCAATAGCAGCCTGTCTCTGTAGTGAAGCAATTTTATCGTTATTTACAGATTTATCTCGTTCAAGTGATTTTATTTTGGATAGTAAATCTTTAACAACAGCTCCCATCCCTAAATTATCGCGTTCTATACTACCATCATCTAAAGCATCCACATACTCTTGAGCTACACTAGCCTCGGGTGAATTCAACCAACGTGATAGAAAAAGTGCGAAAGCTCCCATAGCCAGGACTATTATAATTGTTTGATTTAGGTCTTTATCCTCGGTCTTCATTTATCTTAAATAAATATTTTAATTTAACATAATAAATACAACGTAAATTTATTTATTTTAACCCTAGGGTTAATAGTTGTATTTTATTTAATTTTATTTGATTTTATTTAATAGTCCCACCACATTACTCCAGTTCCTTGAATCATCCATTGTTGGTGTATCCCATTTTCAAATTTCACCCTATCTATAATGTATTTAATATCCTGCCAAAAAGAATAGTTATTAAGTGGAATCCCGTTGCTAGGGGGGGTTTCTACTATAAAAAATATTTCTCTAATAGTCCTTATAGCATCTAACCAAGCACCTGGTTCTTGGATATATTTATATGTTATGTTATTTCTTGCATATTTTATAAACCTGATAATTCTTTGTTTTTCAACTGTTTTTAGATCAACACTCCATTCGTCAGGAATTTGACTCACATTATTTATATCATAATTATCAGGTATTTCAGATGCCCAATCAATTGGTAGTTGATATAATTGAGATTCTCCACCTTCTGTGATTTCTAAATCATAATCAGCCATATGTAGCAATTGAATAAATATATCGTTATTTTTAGCAACTTTATAGTAATACATATTAGCTATTTGTGTTGAAGCAGTATTTTTTACATTTTCCCATATAATCTGATTAATTTCTTCAGGAAACTTCTCGGCAATTTTACACACTAGAAACGTTTTGATATTCATTTGTTATTTTAAGTTATTATATTAGCACAATTTAATTTTAAGTTGTATTTTTTTTAGTAATTAATCCTGTTCTAAAACATTATTTTCTTTACTTTGTTCAACTTCGATAACAGGTGGAGTAGTGTCTTTGATTTCTCCCCTTAGTCTATTTACTTTATTACATATCCAAAACATTGGTGTGCTTACTGTCCCATAAACACCCTCGATGAACTCGATGTGTTTAGACATTCTAGAAGTACCTTCTTCAATTTTTTCTAATTTTTTCATCATTTTATTAAGCTTAGTTTCCAACTCAATAAGCTTCGCATCTGATTCCGTCATTACAATTTACAATTTACAATTTATTTATTTATTTTTTAAATCAATTGTCGTAACATTTTCTACAAACGGGGGAATACATTTCATGAGAACCGATGTGTATCAAATCCGGGGTATTCTTTATTTTTTTTGTAAAATTAGCGGGGTTTCCACAAGAACATTCTGCTCTCAATTTTATAACCGTATCGCAATGAGGTATCAAATCTAAAATTTCTCCAAATGGTCTCTTTAGATAATCTCCATCTAGTCCACATACGTGTATTTCTTTCCCCAAAGAAGCATATATATTACAAAACTCTACAAGATTATCAAAAAATTGCCCTTCATTTATACATATCACATCAGCTGTCAAAACACTACTCTTAATAAGAACATCAATTAAGTCTTTTCCACATTGTTTACAATCCATTGAAATTCCATCGTGTGTAGTTATCTTATCAGAATTTGAATATCTAGTATCCCCTACGTAATTTATAACAATTACCCTAAGATTATCTTTTTTACAATTTTTAGCTATATTTATTAAGCGAGATGTTTTCCCTGAAAACATACACCCAGTAATTAGATTAATAGACATCTAAATGTAATTTAATATATTTAATTATATAAGATAATTTTAAGTTGTATTATTTTTATTCTACTGTTAAAGTAAACAATTCAAGTAGTTTATGAAATAATTCCAAAGCCTTGTTATATGATTCGTCATTGTTTAAAGACATGTATTGATGCATAGTTTTAAGATAATATTCAAATCCATCTGTTTGTAACCAGTATATATCTATTTCACGAACAGTGTATTGAACATCCCATGTAAGATCGTGACCGCAATTTACGCACAGGTCATAAACATCTAGGTCGTACGTTCCCATTTTTACTATTTCTCTCATAAATGTGTTAAGATCTTCTTTTAATTTCAATGTATTATTATCATATTGTGGTTCTTCAACGTTTAATAAATTCATATCAGCACATATTTTATCCATACTGGATTGTATACACTTATATGAATTTATTTTTTAATATTGTATTTTTTTTGTAAAATTTATAATCAAGGATCACACCCCGTCCAATTTTCATCGGCTTTTTGTGTACGATTATATATAGGTATTACATAATCTGCTTTGCAATTATCAGGGGACGCCTGAGAAGAATTCTTGAATGTCTTTTTGTATAATGCTATATCAGCTCCACGAAGAGGAAGTGCTTCCTGCTGAAGTCTTTCATAATCCTTAAGAGCCCACTCAAATAATTCATCTGAAGGTCTTCTATCCTCTCTAGACATACCCATTTGGATAGATACATATCTATAATAACTACCAAACTGTTTAGCAATAGAACCGTGCTCCGCAGCTTTTTCATCAGCGTTATAGAATTTCTTTAAACTCTGAACAAAAGAAGTAAATAACCCAATGCCACCCGCTGCAAATAAAACAGCATCCTTAGAATCTACATCATCTATACTACCGGCTACTAAAGATGCAGCCGACGCAATGGTTGTAGCAATAATACTATAAAGAGTTAAATTATTAGAAAGACCCCTCCAATATCCCGACGAATTTGCATGCATGAACCTAAGACCCGACGCTTTTTCACCCCACTCCGTAATTACATTCTCATATTCATCATTCCACGAGTCGGCGTTTAATTGTTTTTTAATCCCAGCCATTTTAACCTGTGTTAATGCAAAATTCTCTTCAGTACTCATTCTTTATTGTATACATTTATTTTTATTTTTTTTACAACAAACGCAAAGACTTCATAGCATTTTTCTTATCAATTGGAATGTACAACTTTCCCTTTCTGTAAGTAACCTTTACCCAAGGAACCAATTCTTGTCTGCGTTCTTGTTTAGAAATGTTACGACCATAATCATCGTAAACATCATATAGTATATCAGAATTTTTATTATCAAGACAAAACATCTTATGTTTCTTTGATTCTAAGATATAAAAGTCAGACGACAAAACATTTGGATTCTTTTCTTCATTTCCATTAATGAGATAAGAAGTTCTTTTTCTATTATTTGAATTATGTATTTTTTTTACGATAGTTTTAAATTCATCCTGAGTTGGCATAAAATCTACTGTTGTATCCATTATATTGTATAATATGTAATGTATTATTTTTTTATATACATTATTAAAATTAAATATTATATATATAATAAATGTCTATTGTTTCGAAAAAAATGAACTGTCACCACTTATTAGATAATTTTATAAAAAATGATTTGTTAGATGAGATGAACTCAAATTTTTTAAATGACGATAAAATTAATTACGATGATTATGATAAGATAATTGATGAAATTTTACAACAATTAAAAACAAAACTAAATTGGGACCCTATAGCAACAAAATATAGAGTATCAGAGGGAAATAAATCTAAAACTAGTAACAGCACAGATGCGTCAAATTTCCACAGGGACCTAAACATTTTTGAAGGAGAAGATACCCCTGATATATATACGCTTATTATTTATCTTGATCATGCTGCCCTAGATATTATACCTAACTCATGCACCGTGTTTGATCATAATAAATTGAAGGATATACAAACATTTAATTTTAGACCAGGGGATGCTATACTTATCAATGCTTCTACTCTACATAGAGGTAATTTTGAAACTAAATATAAATCACAAAGTAGAAAATGTATACAAATATTTGAAATTTACAAAAATAGAGAAGATTATTTAAAATATAGTAATAAAGTTCTTACACTACCAGGTGGTGAAAACAAACAGGTAGAATATATATCCCAATCATGGTATAATATTCCATTATTGAATACATATATTAAAAACAAGGGTCGTCAAAATTTTACTAATAAGGTTCGTAAAAACAGGGCCGAGTATTCATATTTAAGTACCGAGTCTCAAAGAC
>MDSX01022369.1_pt1 | contig 30253 bp, 28 predicted proteins | sample 811141 | NCBI WGS metagenome assembly MDSX01 (sample SAMN05326642, study PRJNA326480) | marine metagenome | isolation source: seawater | place: Atlantic Ocean: South East | collected 2010
ATACGGTTCAGTAGAAATGGGTCGCTTAGAAAAAGGTTTAACCTGGATTTCGTTAGCTATTGGTTTAGCGCCGATGTTAGGTTTCTTAGGAACAGTAATTGGTATGATTGGAGCTTTCGATGCTATTGAAGCGGCGGGAGACATTTCACCAACAGTGGTTGCTGGTGGTATTAAGGTTGCCTTATTAACTACAGTATTTGGTTTGATTGTAGCGATTATTCTTCAAATTTTTTATAATTATATTGTATCAAGAATTGATAGTATCGTGAACGATATGGAGGATGCTTCCATTTCTTTTATTGATATGTTGAAGAAGCACAAAATCTCTGCTTAATTTTTTAACTAAAGAAAAAAGAACAGCATGGAAACTTTTGGAGAAATAGGTATTTATATATCATATGTACTAATAATAATAGCAGCTATAGGCTTGCTTGTTGGAGTTGGTATAGCGGTAGCACAGAACTGGAACGATGGCGGAATGCACGCTGTAATTGGTGTAGCAGCGGTTATATTGTTTTTTGGCATTGGTTATGTTTTGAGCTCAGATGAAGCCTCACAGCGTCTAATGGAAAAGGGGTTGGGCGATCCAGTGTCATATAGAAGATCCAGTGCGGGAATTATAGCCGTTTATGCATTAGCCATTGTAGCCTCAGTTTTGGTTTTGGTTGATATTGTGAAGGGTTTTGTTGACGGTAATTAAGAACTAATAAGTATGGGAAGAAGTAAAACCAAAGGCGCAAAAGAAATTGATGCGAGTAGTATGGCTGATATTGCCTTTCTCTTGCTGATATTCTTCCTTGTTACAACTACCATTGATCAAGATAAAGGAATTATTCATAAACTACCTACTTGGTCTGAGGAGCCGCCGCCAGATGATGTAAGAATAAACGATAGAGAGTTATTAGAGATTTTGGTAAATGCAAACAATCAGTTGTTGGTTGAGCAAGACTACGTAGAGTTGGCAGATTTGAAAGATATTGTAACAAAGCACCTGGACAATCGGGGGAGATTGCCACAATATTCAACGAGCCCACAAGAGGCTGTAATTTCTTTGAAAAATGATCGGGGAACGAATTATGGAACCTACATAGAAATTCAGAATTCATTAAAGGCGGGTTATTCAGAAGTAAGGAATAAATATGCCTTAGCATTAACCGGCGGTTCCATGAACTACAAGGAGTTAGATGATTGTGCTGATAATGAAGATTTGGATGCCTCAAAACGAAACACTTGTTTAGGATTGAAGAAAAAGGTTCAAGGAGAATATCCAATGAAAATTTCAGAAGCGGAACCAGTAAATTTAGGAGGAAACTAAAATGTCTAGATTTAGTAAAGATTCAGGAAAAAAGGAAACGCCAGCAATATCAACAGCGTCATTGCCGGATATTATTTTTATGCTTTTGTTTTTCTTTATGGTGGTAACTGTAATGAGAGAAACAAACCCAATATTAAAAATAAAAATTCCACAGGCAACCGAACTAAGCAAAATCGAACTGAAAGAATCTGTAGCGTATATACTGATTGGTACGCCGACAGATGTAAATACTTACGGTTCTGCTCCCCGTATTCAGTTAAATGATTCATATGCCGAAGTAGAGAATGTACAATCTTTCATTAAGAAATCTTATGCGGAAGTGCCAGATGCTTACAAGGGAATTTTTACGGTATCACTAAAAGTAGATGAAGAGGTAACGATGGGAATTGTTACTGATGTAAAACAAGAATTAAGAAAAGCTGATGCACTTAAAATTAACTATGCAGCCAATAGGAAAGTGGTGGAAGAGTAAAAAATATTTATTCCATTATAAAAAGAGCCTCGATGAAATGCATCGAGGCTCTTTTTATTAAAGACGATTTGTTTGAACAAAATCTAGTAAAAAGCGTTCAGGGTTATATTATGATTAAAGATAAACTCATCGGCCTTTTGATGCTTGCCTTTTTTCTAGTGTTTTTGCTCGTTTTTATGTTGTTAGGTAATATGATGTTTGCAAAAAAGGATGTTCAAAACCAAGACATAGAAAACTTTTATTTGGAAAAGTAGTGGAACAAAAAACACCATTTTTTGCCACAGCCCCCCTCCTATCATTCCACGCAATTAGCTTATTTAAGAAGCCCTCTTGAAATTATGATACGCTGTATTTCACTGGTGCCCTCATAAATTTGTGTGATTTTAGCATCTCGCATCAGTCGCTCAACGTGATACTCCTTTACGTAGCCATACCCTCCATGAACTTGAACCGCTTCAATAGTTGTTTTCATGGCCACCTCACTTGCAAAGACTTTAGCCATAGCACTAGCTTGTGTGTAATCTTTTCCTTCATCCTTTAGTACGGCCGCTTTATATACTAAAAGTCTTGCAGCCTCAATCTCTGTGGCCATATCTGCCAATTTGAAGGCGATGGCCTGATGTTTAGAGATCTCTTTACCGAAGGCCTGCCTTTCCTTGGAGTATTTTACCGACAACTCATAGGCGCCTTGGGCTATTCCCAATGCCTGAGCAGCGATACCAATACGGCCACCAGATAAAGTTTGCATAGCAAACTTAAATCCAAAACCATCTTCTCCAATTCTATTTTCTTTGGGCACCCTTACATCTTGAAACAGCAAGGAGTGCGTGTCGGAGCTTCGAATCCCCAGCTTATCTTCTTTTGCACCTAAAGTGAAACCTTCCATTCCTTTCTCCATAATAAGGACATTAATCCCTCTATGCCCTTTTTCTGTATCGGTTTGCGCTATTACGAGGTGAATATCTGCCTTTCCACCATTAGTTATCCAATTTTTTGTGCCATTAACTAAATAGTAGTCGCCCATATCGATAGCAGATGTCCGCTGGCTGGTAGCATCGCTTCCCGCCTCGGGCTCACTGAGCGCAAAGGATCCAATTTTTTGACCACTAGCTAAGGGTTTTAAATACTTTTCTTTTTGTTCTTCATTTCCATACTTTTCTAGACCCCAGCAAACCAAAGAATTATTAACGCTCATAGCAACAGAGCAGGAATTGTCAATTTTAGATAATTCTTCAACTGCCACACAATAGCTAATCGTATCCATACCTCCACCATCATATTTTGGGTTAACCATCATACCCATAAAACCCAACTCGCCCATTTCTTTTAATAAGGCTGTAGGGTGGGTCATGTGAGTGTCGCGTTCAATTACTCCAGGTAAACACTGGTTTTGCGCAAAACTTCGTGCCGCTTCTTGCACGGCCAATTGCTCTTCGTTCAATTCAAAATTCATAAAAAAATATTCTTAGTTAAGACCTTACAAATTTAACTATTTATTGGTGATTATTGTTTAAGGTGCTTTCGTTGGGTTAAAATTTTGAAATACAAGGTTAAGCCAATTCTCTTCATCAAAAATGTTTTAACTTTGCGCCATGATAATCTACAGTGTAACCGTAAAAATTGATTTAAGTATGCATGATGAGTGGTTGATGTGGATGAAGAACGTGCACATAGATGAAGTTATTGCCACTGGCAAGTTCGAAAAATATAAGTTCCACAGAATATTAGCTGAAGATGAAAGTGACGGTATAACTTATAATGTGCAGTATTATGCAAAGACAATGGGAGATTATTTTGAATACAGAGACCAATTTGCAGCCAAACTTCAGCGCAAAGGAAAGGATTACTTTAAAGATAAGTTTGTGGCTTTTAGAACACTGTTAAAAGAGGTTGAGTAAACCTACAATTCTGAACAAATTTTGTAATTTAGGGCCATGCGATTTAAGATATTTCATACAGAAAGACCAAGACGGTTTTCTTTTCATACCCGTTATTATGATGAGAAGAAACTTGCTACGGAAAATGAAGTATCCATAGAAAAAGGTAGTTTTTCTAAGATTAAAAGTAAGTATCGCACAAATATTTTTGAAAAGCAGCATGCGGAAGAGGACTCAAAGAGACGTTTTCTGTTGCTTTCTATTTTCTTTGGATTACTTACGGTTATACTTATTGTTCTGGGATACTATGTTTATGGCTCTATTCCTGGCTTGGCCTTTTTGGTGGCAGTTTTATTTTTACTCAAGAAAGCTTCTAATAAATAAGTATGACCAACGTTATTCAACTCTTACCTGATGCTATTGCTAACCAGATTGCAGCTGGAGAGGTCATTCAGCGACCAGCAAGTATTGTTAAGGAGTTAATGGAAAATGCCGTCGATGCCCGTGCTAACAGCATTAAACTGATTGTTAAAAATGCTGGACGTACTTTGGTTCAAGTTATTGATGATGGCGAAGGTATGTCTTCAGACGATGCTCGAATGAGTTTTGAAAAACACGCCACATCAAAAATTAAGAATATTGACGACTTATATGGAATCGTTACCAAAGGTTTCCGAGGAGAAGCTTTGGCGTCAATCGCGGCAATTGCACAAGTTGAGTTAAAGACTCGGCAAGATGGAGAGCCTCTTGGTACGCAAATTAACATAGAAGGATCAAAAATACAAAAACAAGAACCCTGTCAAGCACCAAGGGGAACATCTATAGCTGTAAAAAACATATTTTATAATGTCCCAGCAAGGCGTAATTTTCTAAAAAGCGATAACGTTGAAACAAAACATATCATAGAAGAGTTTTTTCGAATTGCTTTACCCCACCCAGAGCTTGCCTTTTCATTAATTGTTAATGGCCATGAAATGTATCATGTTAAACCAGGCAACCTGCGCCAGCGGATTAGTGCTTTGTTTGGGGATAAATACAACGCCCGACTGGTTCCCATAAAAGAAGAAACGGACGTGGTAAGCATAGGGGGTTATATTGGCAAGCCAGACTCAGCAAAAAAAACTAGGGGTGAACAATATATTTTTGTCAATAAGCGGTTTATTAAAAGCAACTATTTAAACCATGCTATTTTTAAAGCGTATGAAGATGTAGTTACGAAGGATAAATTTCCGTTTTTTGTACTTTTTATGGAAATAGATCCGGCACGAATAGATATCAATGTGCATCCAAGTAAGCACGAGATTAAATTTGACGAAGAACATCTCATTTATACTTTTGTAAATGCGGCCTCTCGCCACGGTCTTGCCCAGTATAGCGTTACACCCACTTTGGATTTTGAGCAAGAAGACGCTTTTAACCAAATGGGAACATTTGGACAAAACGATAAGAATTTTGACCTTAATAAATCGGCAATGAGTTTTAGTAAGACAGATTTCCCGTTTTCAGCTAAAAATAAGCAAGGTGGCAATAAATCCAACTTAGAGGATTGGCAGGAGCTTTATAAGATAAACACTGACCCGGATTCTCAATCCTTGGTGCAGCGGGTGAGCCAAATTAATCAAGAGTTACCCTTACAACAAGGCGCTATAAACCAAAAACTCAAAGAGAAGGTAAGTGGACCATACCAGATTCATGCAAAGTATATTTTGTCGCCTATAAAGTCAGGATATATTGTTTTTGATCAAAATGCGATGCATCAGTGTATATTATTTGAACGCTATCTGCACACCCTAAGTGCTGGTGATCAATTAAGTCAAAAGCAGCTTTTTCCGCAAAACATTGACCTCTCTCCTCAGGATGCAGCAATCATGCGAGAAATTTTACCAGAAATAAATAATCTAGGCTTTGTTGTTAGTGATTTTGGAGCAAATAGTTTTGTTATACATGGTTTTCCAGCAGATATTGATTATAGCAATGAACGACAAATTATTGACGAGTTCATTGAACAGTTTAAAATGGGCGCGGGGCTCGGTAAGTTTACGAGACCAGAAAATGTTGCAAAATCCTTGTCTTATACAGCTGCTATAAAGGCAGGAAAAGTTTTGAGTACGCTGGAAATGCAAAATTTAATTGATGAGTTGTTTGCCTGTGAAAACCCAAATAAAGCGCCAAACGGTAGAAAGACATTTGTTAAGTATGCGATAGAAGATTTAGAGAAGGCTTTTGATAAATAACCTTTGTTAGGACAAAAGCGGCACGTCTATATTTTCTTTCATCCACCCTACAATTGCCGGAAAATGATCTTTAGGAGCATCTTTATGGCTCAACATATCAATATGCCCGTAGTCATTTAGAAAACCAGATTCCTTTGCCAAATACCAATAGTCTTTCTTTGCGTTTTTCACTTCATTCATTAAGTTCTTTATGTCTCTGGGGTGTCCTAATAGGGTGTCATTTTTACCCGCTACAAATAATAACGGCGGGAGCGCTTTTGTTTTAAGCACTTTACCATAATCAAAACCATCTTTATTGTCTTTCCAAGCACTCCCAACCTTAATCCACTTATTAATTTGTTTGTAGTGATTGATCGGCTCCTCATCTGAACCTACACCTAGTTTGGTAGCGGGAAAATAGCCAAAAATAGGGTTAAGTATTTTTCCTAAGAAATACCAACCGAGCTTTAGTTTTTTAAAATAATCCCAGTTTCGGACACTAATCCATCTTTTGACTCCAAAAAACACAGTATTTACGAATGGGTGATCAAATCGTGCCATATAAGCCAACAAAAGAACACCTCCCCATGAATGTGCGGCAGCATGTACAGGTACGTCTCCCTTGATTTCCTTAATTTTTAATAGGCTTAGGGGAATATCTGTTTTAATAACATCAACTTGTCCATATAAACTTTTTTTACTCATTTTTGGTATACTTTCACCCCTTCCTTGCATGTCTAAAACGAAAACATCATACCCTTGTCTAGCTAAAAACGGCGCATAGCCTTTAAGGTTTTTGGAATAGAAAATTTTACCATTTTCCATGGATCCGTGAAGCAAGAATGCAGGAGGACCATCCGGGTTTTCGAACATTCTTTTAAGATGTAACACTCCCCCTTCAAAGGGAATATAAAGAGATGCTAATTGCATGGTCTGTAAAAATACTTTTTTCTTTTGGTTTTTTCCTGCCTAGTATTGCCTACACTTCACAATGTATATGCTTACTTCTAAGAATGGGTTTCTTACTTTTTCGACAATTATTTTTTTAAGTTTAGCTTTAAATAATAAATCTATAGTATGAAGGATCAGTTTGAAGTTATTGGAGGCAAGTCCTTAAAAGGCGACATTACACCTCAAGGCGCAAAGAACGAAGCTCTACAAGTGTTGTGTGCCCCACTGTTAACTGCTGAAAAAGTTGAAATGCACAACCTTCCTGATATACGGGATGTTAATTTTTTGATAGAACTACTTAAAGAGCTGGGCGTAAAAGTTGAAAAAATGGGGGCGGGCAGCTATTGTTTTCAAGCGGATGAAGTCAATTTGGATTACTTGTTGAGCGACGCATTTAAGAAAAGAGCAAGTTCGCTGAGAGGGTCTGTAATGATTATGGGTCCGCTGTTGGCCAGATTCAAAAAAGCATATATCCCCAAACCCGGCGGGGATAAAATTGGTGCCCGACCACTAGATACACACTTTTTAGGTTTTCAAAAACTGGGAGCCGAGTTCTCGTACAATCAAGACGACAACTTTTACACGGTAAAAGCAGAGAATTTACAAGGGACCTATATGTTAATGAATGAACCCTCCGTGACGGGTACAGCAAATGTTGTCATGGCTGCTGTCATGGCTAAAGGACATACAACAATTTATAATGCAGCATGTGAGCCTTATCTCCAACAATTGTGCTCGATGCTAAATAGTATGGGCGCTAAAATCCAAGGAGTAGGAAGTAATTTATTGGAAATCGATGGAGTAAGTGAATTGGGTGGATGCACCCATACCTTACTTCCAGACTTTATAGAGGTCGGTTCTTTTATTGGTTTGGCGGCTGCCACCCAATCGGAGTTAACGATTAAAAATTGCCGTATAGATAAACTTGGACCCATACCGGATGTCTTTAAACGTTTAGGTATACAACTTGAATTTAGAGGAGATGACATCCATATTCCCGCTCAAAAAAATTACGAAATTCAACGAATGATTGACGGCTCGATACCAACAATCTATGACGCTCCATGGCCTGGGTTCACTCCCGATTTAATATCAATTATCTTGGTTGCTGCTATTCAAGCAAAAGGAAGTGTCTTGATTCATCAAAAAATGTTTGACGCCCGCCTGTTCTTTATTGATAAGTTGAAAGATATGGGTGCTCAGATTATATTATGTGACCCTCATCGAGCGACAGTAATCGGAATTGATCGTAAGTATAAGTTAAGGGGTATTCAAATGAGCAGTCCCGACATTCGCGCAGGTGTTGCCTTACTTATAGCTGCTATGTCAGCCGAGGGTAAAAGTGTTATTTCTAATATCCATCAGATTGATAGAGGTTATCAAAATATTGATGGCCGTTTAAATGCCTTGGGTGCAAGTATCAAACGTCTGTAGCATCTATCCCTTTTTCAAAAACTCAATATTCCTTTTCAAGCCCGCATATTTGGTTCGCTTGACTGGGCTACCTTCAAATAATTTGGTGAATACTTCTTCTGTAATTTCTTCCCATTCTTGCCGATCTTTTCGCAGAAGCTCTTCTTTAGGGTTAAATTGAGGTTCTTGGTGATTTTTTGATTTTGCATTAATCGGGCAAACTTCTTGACAGATATCACAGCCATACATCCAATCTTTCATTTTACCTTTAAATTGACTAGGGATCTTATCTTTTAGTTCAATGGTTAAATAAGAAATACATTTGCTGGCATCCATTTGATAGGGTGCATAAATAGCATCAGTAGGGCAAGCATCAATACACTTAGTACAACTACCACAGTGGTCTTGCACAGGGCCATCATAATCTAATTCTAAATCGAGAATCAACTCAGCTAAAAAAAAGTAGGAACCTTTCCGTTTGGTTAATAGCAAGGTGTTTTTACCTATCCACCCTAATCCACTTTTTTGCGCCCACACCCGTTCCATCACAGGTGCACTATCTACAAAAACGCGTCCATCCACCTCACCTATTTCTTCTTGAACGAATTGGAGCAAGGCTTTTAGCTTTTTACGCACCACTTTGTGGTAATCTCTCCCATAGGCATACTTGGAAATCTTAGGTGCTTTCGGATCTTCTTGTTCTGCTTCGGTGAAGTAGTTATAACTCAGCGATATGATCGATTTTGCACCGGGCACTAGTTTTCTTGGGTCTGTCCGCATATCAAAATGATTGGCCATATAAGCCATTTCTCCCTGATGATTTTTATTTAGCCAAGCTTCTAGTTTTTTGGCTTCATCATCAAGAAATTCGGCCCTGGAAACACCAACCTCTTCAAACCCTAAGTCGTGGGCTTTCTGTTTAATGATTTGTGTGTTTTTATAGGCGTTTACCAAGAGGAATATATAATAATTAGCAAAAGGCCAAAGATAATAATCAAGATTTACAAGACTATTGGAAAGGTAAAATACTTTTTTTACTGGAAACATTTTTACTTAAAAAAGGGATGATTTTATACTTTTCCGTCGCTATTTTTCGAGGGATGTCAACCAAAGGACAGGATAAAACGAATTTTTTAGGACAGAATGTCAGAAAAAATACGGTGGCAAACTTTTTGACAAGTTATCTTTGCACAAATTTTAGTAAAATGGCAAAGAAGGAAAAAGAGAGTATTGAAGAGCAAGATCTTAATACGAACGAGGACGTTCAAGAGGAGGGCGAAAAAGAAACAGTTGTAGCGCCCAAAAATGAGTTAGAAGACATAAGCAATCAGTTAACAGAGCAAAAGGAGAAGTATTTGCGCCTATTTGCTGACTTTGATAATTACAAGAAGAGAACAGCCAAGGAGCGTTTAGATTTATTGAACACTGCTGGCAGGGATATTATTCTAAGTGTTATTCCGGTTATTGATGATTTTGAAAGAGCTATTGCTGTCGCTGAAAAGGCGACTGAAGTAGATTCCGTTAAAGAGGGAATGGAGCTCATTAAGAATAAAATGTTTAATGTATTGCAGCAAAGGGGAATAAATGTTATGGAGTCGGTTGGAGAGCCGTTTGATGCTGAGCGACATGAAGCAATAACGGAAATACCCGCACCGAGCGAAGAGATGAAGGGAAAAGTTATCGATGAAGTGGAAAAGGGATATACGATGAACAATAAAATTATCCGTTACGCAAAAGTGGTAGTGGGTAAATAAAACATGGATTTAAGTAAGCATAAGGGTAGATAATATGGCTAAAAGGGATTATTACGAGATACTAGGCGTCGAAAAAGGTGCTTCTGAAGGAGAAATTAAAAAAGCCTACCGCAAGGTGGCATTAAAATTTCATCCAGACAGGAATCAAGGTGATGATTCTGCTGAAGCGAAGTTTAAAGAAGCTGCCGAGGCTTATGAGGTTTTAGGAAATGCTGAGAAGAAGGCAAAGTATGATAGATTTGGCCATGCTGGAGTAGATGGACCTGGAGGATTTGGTGGTGGCGGAGCAGGTATGAATATGGAAGATATCTTCAGTAATTTTGGAGATATTTTTGGTGGTGGTGGCGGTGGAGATTTCAGCTCTTTCTTTGGAGGTGGTGGTGGTCGAGGTGGCAAACGAGTGCGCAAAGGCAGCAACTTGAGGGTTAAAGTCAAACTAAGCTTCGGAGATATTGAGTCGGGGATTGAGAAAAAGCTTAAAATAAACAAGTTGGTCAATGTTTCAGGAGCCTCTTACACTACTTGTTCAAGCTGCGGAGGATCCGGATCTGTTAGGCGAGTGACAAATACCATTTTAGGTCAGATGCAAACGACGGCAACGTGCCCTTCTTGTAATGGAAGTGGGCAAATCATGGATACAAGGCCTCCTGGCTCAGATGCAAACGGCCAAAAGAGAGAAGAGCGAGTAGTTTCAGTAAATATTCCAGCAGGAGTTGAGGAGGGTATGCAGCTTCAAGTTAGAGGAGAAGGAAATGAAGGTCCCATGAACGGTATGGCGGGTGACTTAATTGTGCTAATTGAAGAAATCCCCCATGAATATTTAGTGCGGGATGGGCAAAATGTATTATTTAAACTGGGCCTTAATTTTGCAGATGCCGCCTTGGGCACATCTGTAGAGGTGCCAACTATAAGTGGAAAGGCGAAGATTAAAATTTCTGAAGGAACGCAAAGTGGAAAGGTATTAAGGCTTAAAGGCAAAGGGCTTCCATCGGTCAATGCTTATGGAAAAGGGGATCAATTAGTATATATATCAATATATACACCTAAAAATCTATCTAAGGATGAAAAATCGGCCTTACAAAAGTTTAGAGAATCTGAAAATTTTGAGGCAAAACCTGAAAAGGCGGACCAAGGTTTCTTTGAAAATGTTAAGGATTTTTTTACCTAGCGAAGCTAGATTTAATGTGTATTAGACAAGCAATCAAATAGTCTTACCAAGCACTAATATTTTTTACGGTTCAGCTAAATAGAGCAGTGTAATCTAATGAAGATAGATTTCTTTACACCGTGTTACGAAATCTGATTTTAATTCTTTTTTCCTTTTGCTTTATACAAACTGCCCAGGCCTGGGGCTTCTGGGCACATCAGCGCATTAATCGCCAGGCAATTTTCTCTCTACCGCCAGCTATGTTTACTTTTTATAAGGCAAACATTGAGTATATCACCGAACATGCTGTTGATCCGGATAAACGACGATACGTAGTAGAGGGGGAAGCACCTAAACACTTTATTGACCTAGACCATTTTTGTACTTACCCCTGTGATAGCTTTCCGCGCAAATGGCAGGAAGCAAAGGGTGTATACTCAGAAGACACACTTAATGCTTATGGTGTTGTTCCATGGGCCATCGAATGGACGATGAGTAAGCTTACTGCGGCCTTCGTGGCCAAAGACAAAACTTTAATTTTAAAGTACTCTGCTGATCTTGGTCATTATATAGCAGATAGTCACGTACCCTTGCATACTTCGGAAAATTATAATGGTCAATTGACAGACCAACATGGCATCCATGGCTTTTGGGAAAGCCGTTTACCGGAGCTGTTTCATGAGGAATATTCCTTTTGGGTGGGAGGTGCTAACTATATTAAAAATAGGAATGAATTCATTTGGACAAACATTTTACATGCACACAATCAACTTGACGATGTATTAAGTTTAGAAATGCAACTGGACAAGACATACCCCAAAGATCAAAAGTATGCCTTTGAGGCAAGGGGGGAATCTTTGATCAAAACCTATTCTCGTGGATATGCTCTTGCTTATCACGAATTGTTGGAGGGTATGGTTGAAAAGCAAATGCAGTTGAGTGTAAAGCATGTTGCAGACCTTTGGTTTACTTGTTGGCTTAGTGCAGGTTTACCGAATTTGAGTAAAATGGATTCTATTAATATGCGAGAGTTTAGGGTACAAGAAAAAGAAGCGAAAGTCCTTAAAATAAAAAGTCGCGCTCATGCAGAAACCGGATTAGATGTGCTATTGGTTCAACCTTAAACTCCTAGGGCATTAAAAAGATAGTGATTAAAGAAATAGAAGGCAGCAACTCCAGCAATGTAACCTACTAAGGCCAACCAAGCTATTTTTTTCAAATACCAAAAGAAATCAATTTTTTCCATTCCCATAGCTACAACTCCCGCAGCCGAACCAATAATTAACATGCTGCCACCAGTCCCAGCTGTAAATGCAATGAGGTGCCAATCTGGATGGTCCATTACTAAGTCTGGGAACATTCCCATACCAGCAGCAACCAAAGGGACATTGTCCACAACAGCACTGGCAAAGCCTAAAATAATAATGAAAAAATCAGTTCCAATAGAATTTTCTACCGATTGCCCAAACTGAAAAATCATCCCCAAAGACTCTAAAGCAGCCACCGTCATTAAAATTCCTAAGAAAAACAACAAACTAGGCATTTCAATCCTACCCAATGCGGAATGCACAGGACTTACATGGCCAGTATCAGAAATAGCATCAGAAATCTCAAATTCTCTGTTGGTAATAAGTTCAGCGAAGATGGTAAAGAGGGCAAGAGACAACATCATGCCGACATATGGAGGAAGGTGAGTTAGTGTTTTAAATACAGGCACAGCGACAATTAAAGCAAGTCCTAAATACAACATAAAAGCGGAGTGCTTATTTACCGCTTGGTTTTCCTCTGCCGCATCAAAAGTGCCTTGGAATGCTTTCATTTTGCTTGCCAAATAGGTTGGTATAAGCATACAAACCAGCGAGGGTAAAATTAAGTGTTCCATTAACTTAAGAGTAGTAACTTTTTCTCCCATCCACAACATCGTTGTCGTTACATCTCCAATAGGCGACCAAGCACCTCCTGCATTAGCGGTGATAACAATTAAGCCCACATACCAGATTCGATCTTCCCGTTTTTTAATCAACTTAGCAAGAATAGATATCAAAACAATTGTAGCCGTTAAGTTATCAATGATAGCAGAAAGAATAAACGCTAGAATGGCAACTATCCATAAGAGTGTTTTCTTTTGACTGGTTTTTATGAATTTTTTAATAGTTGCAAAACCGTCGAAATGATCAATAATTTCAACAATGGTCATTGCCCCTATCAAGAAGATAAGAATCTCACAAGTTTTACCAAAATGATGCAATAAAACCGCTTCAATAGTACTCTCTTCTAAGCCGTGAGGACTTACTTCAAAAACAGGAAGGTGAGAGAGGGATACAACCGCCCAAGCAAGAGCCATCATAGCTAGCGCAGGCACTAACTTATCTATCTTCAAATTGTGCTCCAAGGTAATAGCAAGATAACCTAGAATAAATATAATGAGTACTACAAATTCCATTGTTAGATTAATTTGTTGAGTGCAATTTCAAATGCGGTGTGGGCAATATTGAGTTTCGAGCTGTTTTTTGCTCGAGCATCTTCAATAGCCTTTCTAATAATTTCAGAAGTATCTTCAAAAATAGACTCATCGGTCATTATGGTTGGCAGGTCATTTGACATTAGGAAGGCAAAAACTCTTGCCATACCACAATTAGAAATGAAGTCAGGAATAATACTAATATGTTGGTCTGCATATTTTGCTATAGGACCAAAAAATATTTCGTTATCAGCGAAAGGCACGTTTGCCCCGCAAGCAATTACCTCAATTCCAGAGGCAATCATTTCATCTACCTGATTTTTTTGAATAAGTCTTGAAGCAGCACAAGGAATAAATACCTCTGCTTTCATTTTCCAGATTACTTTATTCACCTGTTCGAAAGGAAGCATATCTGGATGACTTAATTTATTGCCATTTTTTGTGACAAAAAATTCACGTATTTCTTCTAAAGAAAAACCGTCTTTATTCATCAATCCACCATCGCGATCAATAATTCCTACAACTTTTGCCCCACTTTGCGCTAGGTAATAAGCTCCAGCAGAACCCACATTTCCCCAGCCTTGCACAATCACCCTTTTACCCTTCAAGCTACCACCATAGACTGCATAATAATGGCGAACAGATTCAGCCACACCCCACCCAGTTATCATGTCAGCGACTACATACTTGTTGCCCATTTTTGGGGTATATCTTTCATCTTCAATAACTTGAAGAACACCTCGTCTTAATTGCCCGATTCGGTGAATTTTTTGAGGTTCTGTAGGTTGGAAGTGTCCGTTAAAAACACCTTCTTGTGGATGCCAAACACCACAGTCCTCTGTTATGGGAATAACTTCATGAATTTCATCAACATTTAAATCACCACCTGTTCCGTAGTAATTTTTAAGTAGTGGAGCAACAGCATGGTACCACCTCTTTAAAACACCTTTTTTTCTTGGGTCGTTAGGGTCGAAGTTTATACCTGATTTTGCACCGCCGATTGCAGGGCCAGAAACCGAAAATTTTACCTCCATTGTTTTTGCCAAAGAGGTCACTTCATGCTTATCTAAACCTATGCGCATTCGTGTTCCCCCTCCTGCCGCACCACCACGCAGGGAGTTTATAACCACCCACCCTTCGGCTTCGGTTTCAGAATCTTTCCATTCGAAAACAATTTCAGGTTGTTTATTTTCAAACTTCTTCAATAAATCATTCATGGTTATTGCTTTTAGCTTTGCCCTGCAAACCTACGATTTTTTGACATTTTCATCCAAAATAATTCTGCATTTAAAGTAAATGTCTGTTTTTGAGGAATATCAACTGATTTTTTAGAAAACTTATCAGGACCAGATTAGAATTTTCAATGCAAGGACAATACCTTAGTTTCAAATTCAAGTAATGATTTTTGATTTTTTAGAACAGGTCAAGCCAGATGAAGTTCTTCCAAAAGAAGGGGAGTGGCAAACCAACCAATTAGGCGCAAATATTGAGCAAAGCTTCAACGGCAAATTAGAGGGAGAGGAATTTAAGCTTGCAATAGTTGGTGTTGGTGAAGATAGAAGCAGCGTCAATAACTCTGGTTGCGGTACAGGAATAAATACAATCAGAAAAGAACTATATAGTTTGTTTTTGCATTTCGATTTACCCAAAACCATTGATATAGGGAACATTGTTTTAGGGCACACAATTAAAGACACACAGGTAGCTCTAAAAATGGTCGTTTCGGAATTATTGGATTTACGTATTACACCCATTATTATAGGTGGTGGACACGATATGACATATGGTCAATATATGGCTTATGAGAATAGAATCCATTCGGTGGATATTGTTATCATTGATGAAAGGATAGATTTGTTAGAAACCGAAGAAGTAAAAGCATCATCTTTTCTAAGACACATTATTATGCATCAGCCTAATTTTCTATTTTCTGCTAATCATTTGGGTCATCAATTGTTTTATAATGACCCTAAAAACATTGACGTCTTAGAGTCTTTGAATTTTGATGTATTACGCTTAGGAGAAGTGAGGAAGGATGTTTTTGAAATGGAGCCTTTTTTACGAAATGCAGACATGTTGAGCTTCGACTTATCAGCATTGCGAAGTTCAGATGCGCCAGCAAATGGAATTACTTCGCCCAACGGATTGAGTGGGGAGGAGGCTTGCCAGTTGTGTCGATTTGCGGGATTTAGTAATAAAACGTCATCTTTTGGCTTATATGAGTTTAATCCTAATTTTGACCAGAACAATCAAGGTGCAAAACAAGCTAGTCAAATGCTTTGGTATTTCATAGAGGGTTTTGCAAATCGTAAAGAGAATGACTATCCTTCGGAAAACAATAACCAATTCGTGAAGTATTATGTGAAGCTGGAAAGCAGTGAACATGAGGTTGTGTTTTGGAAGAGCAACTACAGCAATAAATGGTGGATGGAAGTCCCTCAAAAAAATTCCGAGCTTAACAAATTCATTCCTTGCAGTTATAAGGATTATGAGAACGCTATGCAGGGCGAGCTGCCCGATAAATGGATGAAGGTTTATGCGAAGTTGAACTAATAAATTAATCCATCCTCTAAGTATTTTATGGTATTTGCCAACTCTTGGTCGGCAGGATAGAGTGTTTGAAGCTTCTTGAAGGTTTCAATAGCTAAACTTTTTTTGCCGGTGACTCGATACAAGTTTCCTAGCAAAAGATAGGTGGATTTAGCGTTGAAAACCTCAATTCCTCTTTCAAGGTAGATATATGCTTCATTATCTTTTCCTGAGTTGTGTGAGCACCTAGCGGCAAACTCATAGGCTTCAAGTAATTCTGGAAACTCTCTACTTTTTGCCAATAAGGTTTCGTTAAGTATGATTTTGTCAAAATAAGTAAGGGCCTCTGAATAATTGTTTCTTTCATAAAAAATCAGCCCAAGGTAGTAATGATGTATCCACTCGTTTGGCTTTAATCGTGTAGCTTCAAGCAAGTAGGTAAATGCGCTATCGGGATTTGCATTTAAAATATAATAATTGGCTAAATCAGCATTTGGCCCATAGAAATCAGGGAATAGTGTAATGGCTTTTTTGTAATGTTTTTCCACTAAATATGTTGCAGAATCAACATTTGCTACTTCTCCGTTTTTAACCATATTGTTTAACTCTAATGCATATTGCGCGTTTATTGCTGCATTGTATTGAGCATAAGGCAGTGTATTTGCAGCAAGGGTATAATTATTTTTCCAATCCTTATTTCTATCTATCGTTTTATAGGCGTAATAACTCATTAACGGGAGTAAGACTAATCCGAGGGTTATTAGTGCTTTTTTTTCATTTCCCTTCCATTTTTGAATCACATGAAACAACGCCGACACCAGGGCTGCGCAAAAACCAATAGAGGGCAAAAACAACCATCGTTCAGCAAGTGTATCAGGCATTAATCGTACGATGTTGGTGCAAATAGAGATAGTGCAGAAATACCAAACTACCCCCCACATAGTAATGTAGTATTTCAGTTTGTAGAAATAATAAGCTAGCCAGAGCAATAGTATATGAATTAAGATAGATAAATATACATCCCAGTCTTTCCATGAGGCAAGTTTAACTTGCCATGTCCCATGTTGGTGTACAAGTGCTGTTGGGAAAATGAGTTTTTGAAGGTAGATGAGTTGGATGCGAGCGATTGTTGCTGTTAGTATAAATGGATCTTTTACTTGAATCAATATATTATGATAAGGGTAAAGGTTTTCAAGTCCTTCATTTGTTTTTTCAATTGGCCCCACTTCAGATTTAACTATTTGATTATTAGCAACAATAGCTTCATAATCATTTTCAAAATAGATGTACTCGGTTAAAGGGAACGCCAACAGCAGAACAACTAATTTATAACGAAAGGGATACCTGTCCCTAACGGTAACTAAAATTGACAGAAATGCTAATATTAAAATTTGCGGTTTAAATGTGAAATATTCATTCGTAACACTTATTATCAAAGCATAAACACACAATAGAGTTAAAAAATGAACGGCATATTTCTTGAAGAGCACATTGCTCTTGTGATAGAAGTAATAAAAGGAGAAGAGAAAGGCAAAGGCAGCTGATGCAATAATTGAGTTATAGTCTAAAGCAATAGTTACTCCTGCATATAAAACGAACTTTATAATTAACTCCAATGGCTTGGCTCGGTTTTCTTTTAACTCCAAATAGAAAACAAGAATGAAAAATAACAAAGTATAATCCCATCTTAAATAGTACGAAAAAAGGGCGGTGATAACCAAAAAAAGAACGAATCTTAATTGCCTAGATCTGATAAATAAAACAAAAGGGATTGCTGTAAAAAACAACCAAATAACATACAATTTTTTTATAAAATAGAACTCGAACATTAAAGAAGATAAAAGCAGCATTACACTAATTATTGCGCACCAATCTGCAGTAAAAAACTTGGACTTATACTTTAACCAAAAACTTGCAAGCTGCTTAAAAAACAATAAATAAAGAAGAAAGGGAAGGGTTGTAATTGCCGAAATTTTTGATAAACAAGCTAAAATAAAAAGTAAAACACCCAATATTTTAAGCAAAGGATTATCCTTAAGAACAAGTAAAAAGCAACTCAACACTAAAAGTAAACTTAAGAGTTCATCAAAACTCTTAATATTGGCAACCACTTCTGTGTGGACAGGGAGCAAGGTAAATAAAACAGCAATTAGTGTAAGCATCCAGGGGGGATGATTTTTGAAAAGGGTAAAAAGTGTTTTAAGTATCACTAAACAACACAAAACATAGGTAAAAAGATTTAGTAGGTGAAAAGCTAAAGATGAGTTTTCAAAGAGCCCCCAAACAAACGCTTGAATTGATTGTGGAACAGGCCGATAAATACTTCTTCCTTCAAGATAGGCAAATGAACTCCAAATTTCCGCCAAACCTTCAATTCCTTGAACGGTCACCTTATTTTGAGTTATGACAATCTGATCATCCCAAACAAAATCATAAGATAAGGTTTGCGCATAAAACACCGTTGATAAAAGAAAGGGCAAGAGATACATGAAGTACACATTTCTAGAATCTTTATAGCAAGGCAAATCAGTGCTCATTAATCTTGTTTAGGGCATTAAACACCTTTAATTTAAATCGATCCAAGAAGCTTGGCCCACGAAAGGAGGTTAAAAATTGATTCAAATCTCCATGCTTTCCTAAAGCACTTTTATATTCTGTAAGAACAGGGTCGTTGCTGCTTAAATTAGTTAAAGAGTAGTTGCTGAAATGGTAAAAGACTAAAGAATAGTCCTTATTAATAACATGCTTGTTGTTAATATATTCTCGTTTACAAATTTCCTTATTCCATTCTGCAGTATTGCACCCTGGATGATTTAAAACCTTGGTCCCTGGTTGTATGTTAGGTATTAGGTCTAAGTATTTTTGGTCATCAAACAAACCTCGCCAATAGCTTTTTTCGCATCGATACAAGCAGGCCTTTGCCCACCATTCTAAAGCCTTGATAGCTTTTGAGTTTGCGGCTACAAATCCTGCATTGTAAAGACCAACCCTAAAATTAGCTTCAAACCAATTTTGATTATTTTGAGGATCTCGCGGATAGTGGTGAGGAGTCAGGATAATAGGGTGTTTGTCCAGCTCCTGAAAGATGAAAGTGAAGTCATTAAAGAAGAAGATATCATTGTCTACATAGACTGCTTTTTCGTTTTGATTAATCAAATGAATGAGTAAAACAGATTTTAAACTCCACCTCAACTTATCGGGGCTATTCTTGTATTTGTTTGAGAGCTCTTGGGCTAATAGACTTTGTAAATCACATAGATAAAGTAAGTCAACATTTTCGGGCAAGGTTTTAGGGTAATTAATAGAATCAATTAATAAAATCGTTAACTTTCCTCCTAAAGCCGCTAGACTATCTGCAAGAGCAAAGCACTTATATAGATGGGATGTTGTGCTGGTGGTGCAAAAAGTGTAAGCTTTTTTCATTGGTGACTCTTAAGGCGCTTATATAAATTACTGTAAATATAAGTTTTGAATTTATAGTTAAGTAAATATAATTGAAGCTATCAAATTACAACAAATATGCTTTAACTTTGGTATCCTATGAAAATTTTGGGAGTAGCAGCATACTATCACGACAGCGCAGCAGCTTTAATTGAGGGCGGGCATATTATTGCTGCAGCACAGGAAGAAAGGTTTACTCGCAAAAAACATGATGAAAGCTTTCCCCAAAATGCGATCGCATTTTGCTTGGAAGAAGCCGAGTTAAGCATTAACGATTTGGATGCAATTGTATTCTACGATAAGCCGTTTCTAAAATTTGAAAGAATCATACAGACCTTTATGGAAAACCCTGCTTCGGGTTGGTGGCAGTTTATTACAGCATTGCCGGGGTGGTTGAAAACAAAATTATTTATCAAAGATGTGCTAAAAGATGCAATAGCAGAGTTGGGAGATGTGGATTGGAATAAAACTCAATTGTTGTTTTCTAAACACCACCTTTCACATGCTGCAAGCTGTTTTTATCCTTCAAATTTTAAGGAATCTGCTATTTTAACCATCGATGGTGTGGGTGAATGGGCGACGGCTTCTATTGCTAAAGGGCAAGACGGAAAAGTTGAAAATTTACAAGAGGTACATTTTCCGAATTCATTGGGCTTGCTTTATTCTGCCTTTACTTACTTCTTAGGTTTTAAAGTAAATAGCGGAGAGTATAAATTGATGGGTTTGGCTCCCTATGGTGTTACTAATCCAGCGCTCGTTGAAAGGTTCTATAAGCGATTAAATGAGGAGGTTATTGAAATATTTGAGGATGGTTCAATACAACTCAATCAGAAATATTTCACCTATCAGACTTCTTCTAAAATGATTAGAGAGGCTAAGTTTGAAGCCTTATTCGGGTTTTCTAAAAGAAAAGAAGAAAGTCAGATAGAAGAAGAGCACTATTGTCTAGCTCTAGCCTTGCAGCAGGTTACAGAAGATGTAGTGTTAGCAATGGCTCGGCAAGCAAAGAAAATAACAGCATCTTCCAATTTATGTTTGGCTGGAGGTGTAGCACTTAATTGTGTAGCTAATGGCCGGTTAGCAGAAGAAGGTATTTTCGAAAATATTTATATTCAGCCCGCCGCTGGAGATGCCGGAAATGCACTTGGTGGGGCGTTGGCGGCTTATTATATGCATTTTAATCAAGATCGTTTGTATACTCAATCTTTTGATCGGATGTCTTGGTCAAGACTTGGGCCTTCGTTTTCAGCTAAAACTATTCAAAGAGTGTTATCAAATTACAAGCTAAATTATGACGAGATGGAGCAAAGCGCCATGGTAAATCTTTCTGCCGAGTTATTATCTAAGGGCAATATTGTTGCTTGGTTTCAAGGACGAATGGAGTTTGGGCCAAGAGCCTTAGGGGGAAGAAGTATTTTAGGAAACCCTATGCTTTCTGAAACACAGTCAAAGCTTAACTTAAAGGTAAAAAAGAGAGAAAGTTTTCGACCTTTTGCGCCTATCATGTTAGAAGGAGAGTTTGATAAGTATTTTGGTAGGTCAAATAAATCACCATACATGCTTTTTGTTCATAAACTATTGCCCGAACACCAATTGGAAAATACAAGTGAAAGCTCCAACCTCATAGACAAAATCAATCAAGAAAGGTCTAAAATATCAGCGGTAACGCACATCGATTATTCGGCGCGAATCCAAACGGTAAATAAAGAAAGTGATCGGTTGATGTTTGAATTGCTCGAAGCCTTTAAGGCTCTCACTGGAGAGGGGATATTGGTGAACACAAGTTTTAATTTGCGAGGGGAGCCAATTGTTTGTTCACCTTCAGATGCGATTAAAACCTTCTTATCAACAGAGATTGATGTGCTTATATTGGGCAACCATATAATTAAACGAGAAAATAATTTAGATTTGCTGGGTAAGCATGTAAAAGTTAATAAAGATTAATATGGAGTTTTTAAAAGATATTTTTCAATTCTTAATGGAACGTAAAAAGTGGTGGCTTTTACCCATTATACTAGCTTTATTAATTCTTGGTTTACTATTGGCGTTTGCGGAGAGCAGTGCCATTGCGCCCTTTGTTTATCCGATGTTTTAAAATTGATTATGAGTAGGCCTAAACAACATCACTATAAAATTAATGGGGTAGTTATCCTCGTCCTTGCTCTGCTTGCAAGCCTTATTAATCAAAAGTATGAGCTTACACATAATTATTTTTTGTTTGGAGTTGTCTCTTTCGGATTTATATTATACTCTTCTGATACTATAGGGGAAAGGTTTGCCAAGTATTGGATGGCTTTTGGGAAGATGCTTGGGGATATTAATGCGAAAATTATTCTTTCTTTTATGTTTTTCGTTATACTAACACCAATTGCTTTGCTTAAAAAATTTGTTTCAACTAAAAGCCCATATAAAAAATCAACTTGGACGGACTGTAAAGAAAGTGAAGTAGATTTTACCAAACCTTGGTAGGTCTTTTTATTTGTCTTCTGCACCCTTTAATCCGGAGATAACAAACTCGCCATTAAAAAAGACATAGTTAATTAAGCCTCGTGCATGGCTGGAAATTTCTGAGAAATTATTGACAATTGCCTTTATATTGCCAAAAACATAGCTTGGTCGCATGTAAAATTCCGTATAGAATTTTTTCTTTCTTTTGGTAAAGTCTGCAACAATTTGAGGGTCTTTAAATTCATTTTGATACGGAAACAGATTGAAGTTTAGCTCGTCCTCTAACCGACGAAACAAATCGGTTCCTGGATAGGGGGTAAGTGGATTAACAGAAGCAAATGTCAGTTTAGCTTTTTTTGCAAACGCAATGGTTTGCTCAAAATCCGCATCTGTTTCTTCAGGATAACCCGACATAAAAAATCCAGTCGTTTCTATTCCATGACTTCTTACTAGTAAGAGGCTCTCAATAGCTTCTTCAACGTTTATTCTTTTTTCGTATAAATCAAGGATACGCTGACTTCCAGATTCCAGGCCAAAGTAAATACGAGTGCATCCAGCTTTTTTCATCCAATACAGCATTTCATCTGTGAGATTATCTGTCCTACTCAAACAACACCATTTTAGACTGAATTTACGATTGACGAGTTCTTTGCATATTTCTATTACTCTTCGCTTGTTTACAGTGAAGGTGTCATCAATTATGCGTAAAGACTTAATTCCATAATTGCTCACCAAGTTTTGAATTTCATCAACCACCCTTTCCGGACTTTGAATAGTTAGCTTACTTCCGTATGATTTTACACAAAATGAGCATGGATAAGGGCACCCTCTAGCAGTTTGAATTAGGCTATATGGGCGGGGCAATACAGGTTCATAGTATTTATCTAAAGGCAATATATCATATGCAGGAATGGGCAATTCATTTGGATTGGGAATACGCTTGTCTATTCCTTGTTGCTCAGGACTTCCGTTCTCTCCTATTCGCACCAACCCCATAACTTCATCTAAAGGACTATTGCCACTTAAGGCATCAAGAAGGTTTAAAAAAATAAAGTCAGGTTCTCCTAAGATCAAGAAATCAGCTTTGCTTTTCAGAATAACCTCACTGGAAAACTGGGTAGCATAGTGACCAAATACTATATATTGCGTATCAGGAAGCATTAGTTTAAGAAATTCAACTTCTTTACAATCTTCTTCAATACATTCTAAGCCAAGTATGGACACTATAATGTCTGGATTGTAGTCTTTTGCTCTTTTAAGAACCGTGTTTTGGTCTAAATTTTCGGCGATAGCATCTATTAACCTAATATCCATTTGGTAGGAATCTCTCGCAATTGCCGCCAATGAAATCAACTCCAATGGAGGAAATAAGGATTCCGGCGAAACATAAGAACACATATACCTTCTGGTAATCTGTTCTTTGTTTGATAAATTAATAAAAAGTGTTTTTTTCATTTACTCCCCTAATTTAAACAAACTTGGCATTTCTTTTCGGGTTCGTTGGATTTCACTTTTTTGTTGTTTAACCCAATTCTCTCTAGATTGAATAAACCCAGTCAAAGGTAGAGCATTAGAATTGTTGAAATAACTATCATAGTCCTTAGGTTTATTCGAGTCTTGGTGCAGATTTTTACTTCCTGCCATGAATTTTTTAAGAACTTTAATGGCACCAACCCTGAACTCCCATAGGAGTTTGAAAAAGTCGATGAATCTTCCATTTAACAAAAACACACTTGCATAGGCCTTAATTTGCAACCATTCGATTTGTCGTTTGCTTAAATCAGCAAATTCTAAAGCACCACCCATCTGCTTACTGAAATTATCCCAATCTTTAGTCTGTAGCCGGTACCCTCCTTCATTGTTGGCAGCAAGACGAGCAACCTCTGTACCGGGATATGGAGTCATTAAACCAAACATGGGTAAGTCGGGGTTTAATTTCACTGCTAAATCAATGGTTTTTTGAATAGATGAGATAGTTTCTTGAGGCTGCCCAATAATAAAAAAGGTGCCAATGGGAACTCCCGCTCTTTTAGAAAACTCATAGGCTTCTAAAATTTTTTTCATGGATATTCCTTTACCCATTTGTTTCATTATATCCGTATCTCCAGTCTCTACGCCAATTTCAACCCTCTCTACATTCGCCTCTTTGAATTTATAAAACATTTCTTGGTCTACAAATTTAACATGAGTTTGTACATCCCAAGAGACCTTGCTTCCAATCTCATGTTTAATCATGGCATCTAACAATTTTTTGGTCCTTTTCATGTCTACACTAAACAACTCATCACCAAATGAAATGTGTTTTGGCTTGTGTTCGCGAATAATATAGTTTAATTCTTCTATAACCTTATCTACACAGCGCTTGCGTGCGACCTGCCCATTTGGATTCATGCAAAACTGACAATTAAACGGACAACCTCTTAAGGTTTGAACAAAGTAGGTGTCTGCTGACCTAAACATATCCCAAGCGGGCATTGGGAGCTCATCTAAATCAAGTATTCGCATTGCATGTCCCGTTTTTATGAATGCATCATCTTTTTGAAAGCATAGACCTTTTATCTCCTGCAAATTTTTTTTACCTCTATTAAGATAGTGTTCACAAAGCTCTTTTAGGGGGGTTTCACCCTCACCGACTACAGCAAGGTCAAAGCAAGGAAACTCTTTTAAAGTTTCCTCAGGTATAGCTGTCACATGCACTCCTCCTATAAGTGTTTTAACAATGGGCTGTTTCTCTTTAATTTTATAGGCTAAATATCCTGCGGGTTTAATTTCATTGGTGAAAGCGGTGAATCCGACAAGGTTTGGCTTGAAATTAAGTATTTCATCAAGACAATCTGTAAAATCAAGTCGATCAAACTTCGCGTCTATAATTTTAATTTTGACGCCCGGAATATCTCGGATATAAGCGGCTAAACACGCTAAGGCTGTTCTCGGAAAATCAGGTTCGTCATACCATGGTTCTAGTGATGCTAAAATAGGTGGGTTTACTAGACATATTCTGAGAGTTGACTTACTCATTGTGTAGTTTTAATTGAATCATAGAGTTTATAAAATTAGTATATTTTAAGTTGCCAAAACTGTTAAACCTAAAATCTTTCTCGCCAACTCCAAATACAAGAGCAATACAAAAAACGGGCAGGATATACTTGCAGTTCATGCGTTTAGGGTAGAAACTTCAGCCGTCTTTGTAAAGGAAGATATAAAAACCAGAGCGTACTAAGTATGTAATGTATACCTAGCTGAATAAAACGGGGTAAGCGTTTAATAAAACTTATATGTTCATCGATCGTTTTAATAGTTAGCGTGCTTAATGCCTGTGCACACATCCAATATTTATTTGAAGCGTAGGGCTGTTGCATGACATCGAAGACGAGGACAAAGCGTTTTTCATCGCTATTATTCCAAACACGATGTCTTTGAGCATCTGAGAATAGCAATACTTTACCTTCTTTCCACCCTCTTTTCTCTGGGCCAACTTGAATTCCCATTGTTGGAAGAGGTGCCGGAATTTTTAAGCCAAGATGACCACGCATGGTTACATTTGTTTCGCCAATATGAGGAAGTATCTTTGAATTTCCATTTAAACAAGTTACTTCTGCAAAAGTTAAATTTGGTATTGATTGCAGCACAGCGAAGGTTTTTGGAAAGCGTTTACAATTACGGTGTTTTTGCCATAAAAAATTCCAAAAATATATATTTTGCCATGCTTTAGAATCTGAAAGGTATGGTGGGTTAATACTAGACTGCTCAAGCACCTTTCCTTCATTAATGTATGCGCTGAACTCTTCCTGAATGACAAGCCAATTATCTTCTAAAACCTTAACCCAATTTAGTTCATCGGTATCAAAGAAAAAGGGCATACTCCCTTTATACTTATCATCTTCAGTTAAAAAAAATACAGGAGCTTCTTTTACCATAAACCGTTGGTATTGGATTAATATTGTAAATTTAATACTTTATATGAAGATGTCAAATTATCAAAACATTAGTGTGGCTATTGTTGGGTACGGATATTGGGGCCCCAATTTAATGAGAAATTTTATTAACTCACCCTGGTTTAATGTTCAATATTTAGTTGAGCCAAACCCTGAAAAAATCATGGGTTTCGTCGATTCTAATCCGAGCGTGGAGGTAGTTGAAAACCTTGATTCCGTTCTTGCGGACCCCACCCTGCAATGTGTCGTAATATCTAGCCCTCCAAACACTCATTTTCAAATTGCCAAACAATCCTTGAAAGCGGGTAAACATATTCTAATAGAAAAACCATTTACTACGTCTTACAAAGACGCCAAGGAGTTAGTAGATTTGGCTGAGTTAAATGGCTTAAAGCTATTTGTGGATTATACATTTTTGTATAATGGGGCGATTGAATCAATAAAGAACACCCTAAGCGATAAAATGCGTTTTGGAGAATTACTTTACCTAGACTCAGTTCGGATTAATTTAGGCATTTTCCAAGGTGATGTCAATGTGGTGTGGGATTTGGCTTGCCATGATATCTCTATTTTTAATTATTGGCTGGAAGAACGGCCAGTTTCTGTTCAAGCTATAGGAATAGATGGCCTAAACAATGGCATTGAAAATATTGCTTATATTCATTTAAAATATACGAATAAGTTTGCACAAATAAACTGCTCATGGTCCTCACCGGTGAAAATTAGGCAAATGCTTATTGGTGGAACTAAGCAGGCTATTTTATATAATGATATTGAGCCCACTGATAAGGTTAAAATATATGATAAAGGGGTTGTCTTTAATAAGGAAAGCGACCGAAAGGAGTTGCTGCAAGATTATCGTACAGGGGAAATTAATATTCCTAAATACGATACTACTGAAGCCTTATCGAAAGTAGTGGAAGCATTCTACAGGAATATTCAATTAGATGAAGAAAGTAAGTCTAGTGGCAAAAAAGCATTAGAGGTTAGCGTTATTTTAGAATGCATTCAAAAATCTATACTTTTGAATGGAAAAGAAATCACAATAGATTGGGAGCAACTTGGAGTTTAATCATTTTTTTATACAATGAGCAAGGTAATATAAAACGGGCCATTCAGGGTGCTGAAGAAGTTCTTAAACAAATTGCCCCCAAGGGCTATGAGCTTATAGTTGTGAACGATGGAAGTACAGACGATAGCGATAGAATTATCCGAGAGACTATACTTGGAAAATCGAACATCAGCTACCACAAACACGACAGCAACAGCGGAATTGGAGCAGCCTTGCGCAGCGGGTATAATATGGCAAAAATGGAAAATGTATGTGCAGTACCCGGGGATTGTCAGTTCAATTTTAAGGAACTCCTTTTGTGTCCAAGTTTTTCTGAGGATAAGTTCATTTCCTTTTACAGAAGAAGGACAAATTACAACCCTTACAGAATGTTTTTAAATCACTTCAATCGATTGTTAAACTACTTGGTTTTAGGCTTAAAATTGCGTGACGTGAATTGGATTAAAGTCTATAAAAATTCACAACTTACACCCCTAAGATTGGAAGTTACAAGTTCATTAGTAGAATCCGAGATTTGCGCCAAACTTTTTATAAAAAAGGTAAAATGTATTGAGATTGAATCGGAGTATCTAGATAGATTGGAAGATGAATCTAAAGGGGGGGCGTTAAAAACCGTAAAGCAAGCCGCTTCGGATTTGTTTAAATTGATTAAAGTGGTTCGTAACTTTAAGGTTCAAAATTAAATTATGCCAGATCAAGTACCTTTTTTCTCTTTAAGCGAACAAAGTAAGCTTCTAAAATCTAAGGTTTTAGAAAAGCTTTCTAGGATTATCGACGAAACGGATTTTATTCTTGGGCGTGAAATTTTGGAATTCGAGAAGAGTTTTGCGGAATACTGTGAGACAAATTTTGCCTTAACTGTAAACAACGGTTCAGCTGCGTTATATGTAGCACTTGAAGCCCTAGGTATTAAGGCTGGAGACGAAATTATATTACCCTCTGCAACTTTTGTGGCTACTGCTTTTGCTGTAAGTCAGATCGGGGCTACCCCTGTTTTTGCAGATATAAATCCGGATACTTGGACAATTGATCCCGCATCAGTTAAAAGTAAGATTACGAATGATACTAAAGCCATAATTGCAGTCCACTTGTATGGAAACCCCTGTGCTATGGACGATCTTACATCTATAGCTGAGGAAAACAATATAATATTAATTGAAGATGCTGCTCAAGCACATGGGGCAAGGTACAAAGGGAAAAAAGTTGGATCTATAGGCGATGTTGGTTGTTTTAGTTTTTACCCCAGCAAAAACTTAGGTGCAATGGGTGAAGCTGGCGCGGTGGTATATAAAGATATTGAGCACCACGAAGCGATGATGGCGTATAGAAACTGTGGAAAGGACTCTACTGGCGCTCATGTTTATAAGGGGTTCAATTATCGTATGCCTACTTTTCAAGCTGCAGTATTAAATACTAAAATTGCCCTTATCGATGGTTTCAACCAAAAAAGAAATATCATTGCAACCCATTATAAAAGTGGAATACAGAACGACAAGCTGATTTGGCAGAAAGTTCAAGAATGTTCTTCTTCCGTTTATCATTTGTTTGTGGTGAAACCAGACAATAGGCAGACATTCATAGAACATCTAAAGATCAATGGAATAGGATATTCGCTGCATTATAAAAACCCGGTTCATTTAGAACCAGCATACAAAACAGTTGATATACTGCCCGTGACTGAAGACTTGTTTTCAAAATGTGTTTCTATTCCGATGTTTCCAGAAATGACTACAGAACAAATGAAAAGGGTGGTTGAGGTTTTAAATAATTACTAGTCTTTTTTAATCAAAAAGTCCCCTATTAGCATGGCGTCAATTCCTGAGCCGTAGAAAGCAGAGATGGCATCTTTTGGACTATGAATCACGGGTTCGTTACTTCGGTTGAAGCTTGTATTAATTGACATCCCAATGTCTATTTTTTTCTTTAAAGTGTTCAAATATTCCCAATACAATTTATTCTGAGAATTGTTAACCGTTTGAATTCGAGCTGTTTTGTTTACATGAGAGATAGAAGGAGCCAAACTTGGGTTATTGACGGAATAATTAATAGTCATGTAAGGGGCTATTTTTTGTTTTCCCGTAAAATAAAGTGAGGCATCTTCTTCTAGAACACTTGGACAAAATGGTCGGAAGCCCTCTCTAAATTTGATTTTCTGATTGATTAAGCGCTTCATCCCTGGATGTTTGGGATTTGCTATAATTGAACGGGCCCCTAGTGCTCTTGGCCCGAATTCATCTCTTCCCTGATACCAGGCAACTACTAAATCTTTAGCCACTAAATTGGCGGCGGTCTCTGCAGGGTTATCGATAGAAAGGTAGTTGATGTTCAGGAGGTCTAGACAAGCCTTCACTTCATCTTGAGAATATGCTTTACCGAGGTAATAACTATCTGCGGGAACTGGTGGCACACCTAATTCTGCTGAAGCTTGCCATGCCGCACCCAAACTAATTCCATCGTCTCCACTTGCGGGTTGGACAAATATTTCATCTATAAAGTCGAGATTCATTAGAAAGCGATTTATCTCGCAGTTAAGCGCAACTCCACCTGCCAAACACAATTTTCTTAAGCCTGTTTTTTTATGCAATTGAGTCACTAAATCAATGACTATGGCTTGCAAAGTTTCTTGTGTTGCAGCTGCAACATTCATATAATGATCGGTCATGTCAGCTCCAGGTAGTCGAGATATGCCCAATAGCGCATTTAATTTTTCACTATATGCCGCTTGTTGTCGAGAGGGTTGTGGGGCTCCGGGAGTCAACTCTTTGAGAAAACGATTATCAAAACTATAGCCATTGTTTTCCAATTTCAGCACTTCGCTTAGGTCAACCTTACTTGAATCACCATAGGGAGCTAAGCCCATTAACTTATACTCGTCGGTATCTCTAGTGAACCCACAAAATTGGGTCATTATTGAATAGAAAATACCTAAACTATTTGTTCTTGATTCTTGCTCTAGCACTTTGATTTTGCCTGCTTTTCCTATTGCTTTTTGAACAGCAACCCCATCACCGGAAGCATCCATAGTAAGCACCATAGCCTCTTTAAATCCAGAACCATAATAAGCAGAAGCAGCGTGACAAACATGATGATGCACTCGCATAATTTTAGGTGCGTGTCCAAAACTATATTTAAGATATTCCTTTAGCACGTTTTCATATGATTTGCCCCAAGTACTTCCATGAGTCGCCACATAATCTACATCCTTTATGTTAATTTTAGCAAAAT
>MDSX01087194.1_pt1 | contig 30182 bp, 45 predicted proteins | sample 811141 | NCBI WGS metagenome assembly MDSX01 (sample SAMN05326642, study PRJNA326480) | marine metagenome | isolation source: seawater | place: Atlantic Ocean: South East | collected 2010
CTGACAGCCCCCATGATTGTCTCCGCTATTGTAATGCTCTGGCTATCTAGTTTCTTGCCATGCTCTACCAGCGTTATCTGTCTCTGTTCATCCATCTTCTGAAGCAACCCATCTTGAAACGTCTTTCTCTGATCCTTCCACCCCTCATCTTTGGCGTAGCGGTATAGAGTAGTTTTGGGAATTTTGTGTACTTGTACCAGATATTCAATGGTCGGGTACTTTCTCTGTCCCCTCTCATCTTCCAAGCCCTGCACGAACTCAATCCTGATTTGCTCTTTCAAATCTTCTGTAAATCTCATGGTTTTTTCCTGCTATTCCCAATTTTTCCCAAAAGATTCCCGCATCATCCAATCAAATATCACTCTGGTCAAGGTTATTTCACTTAACTTTTCTTAGACTCACTTCCTTAGATCGTTCTGTTTCCCACTTTGCTTCTGCTAGTCTCAGCATCCTTTTAGCTTTCTCTGCTACAATGCTGGCTGTCTGCACGTTGATATATCTATCTTTCCACTCTACCTGACTCCGTACAGCGGCTTCTGCCATGACTGCGCTGATCTTCTGTCCATCACATATTGCTTTTTTACTTGCCGCTTCAAAGGCTTTGAACAGTCCATCATACTCTGCCGCGTCTAATGCTTTGTCTTCCCAAAGATGGATTGCCTCTTCCCATTCCTCTATGCACCTATCCAGAGGGCTGGATTCAGACATTGATGGAATCGCACCAGAGATTTCTTTCGCTCTTCTTAGATCTGATTCACTCATCTGTTAAAACCACTTCTACTGTTATATCGTCAGATCCAGAGCGAGCTTTTTCCCTTAAAACTTGCGCTTCCCAAATTATATCGTCCATCCAATCAATGACCATTGTAGGGTGCTGGCTCATAAATTCTTTGTCCATTTCTAGTTTACATTCGCTACCACCGCCATAATAGTAGACCGTTCCAACTGGACGCTTTTTGATTTCTTCAAATATATTTTCATCCATTTCTTCGCACCTTTTTAGGTTATGGTATACTTTCCTTCATGGGTAAACCCCCTATCTTCCCTATAATCTGACGCGGGTTACGAAAGGGTAGGGGTGTTTATTCCTCAAGAGATTTAGTCATTAGTGCAAAAACCTCATCAACCGCATCTTTCGCATCACTGTATTTTTTCCTGTGATCTCTCATTTGAATCGCAAATATATCTTTCACCACCTGATCGTTTATCTGCCCTGTGCCATAACGTAAAACACGCCATCCCAGAATAGTTGCGGCATTGTATTTCTGCATATCCTGAATATAGCCTCTTCCTCTTGTATGCCTTCCCTGCGTGAATAAACCGCCTTCCACTTCTATCGCTATTTTGTCTTTCGGAAACGCAAAATCAAAACGCCATTTTCTATCGGGATGGAACTTATATTCGGTTTCAAACTCGTATTCCTCCGACTTCAAAAGGAATTCCATTTCCATTTCACCGACTGATTTTTTCATACGCTGGCGGCATCCTCAAATCTAAACTGCTTTGCATTATACCAGAAAACCGCCTCCCCTATGTGTCCGTAAAGCCCCTGTTCTCTGATCTTCCGCGTAATAACCCTCATGGTGTCAGTTTCAAAATCCCTGTGGATTGTTATGACTGCATCAGCCTGATTAGACCAGTGAGCCGCTCCAGAAATGTCATAAGCTGTCGGGGGCGCATAACCACCGCTTTCCTGCTTGGGCATTTTCGTTGGATGTGCGACAACAAAAGTGGTCACATCCATCAACTTGGAAAACCGCTTGCACTCACTGATGAAGTTCTTAATGTGTTCATCTTCCCTTTGCGATCCCCTGCGGCTTGCATCTACCTCATTGTATGGGTCTATGACGAGACAATCGCAACCGAATTTCTTAATAGCTCCCCTAGCGGTATCCAATATCCTTTGAATGTTTGGTGTGTGTTCGCGTGTTTCAATGAAATAGAAATGGTCATTGATAAAGTTCATGGCTAATGTCAATTCTGTCTCTGTCATCCTGCCGTGAATGTTGGGATCAAACGATTTGCCAGAATACATCATTGCCAATCTTCTGATGTGCATCTTTGTGGAATGCTCCGGCGAGAACATAGCAAACTTCCATTTATGCTTCTTTGCCAGTTCAATCAAGCACTGGTCAAGAAATGAAGACTTGCCGTGGTTTGGTATGCCTGTCCAAACATGGAAAGTCCCTCGCATTATTTTATATATCTTATCTAGCGACTCATATCCGATTTCCACTGGCTTATCAAAGTTTCCGCTGTATAGATCAAAAACATCATTCACATATGCGTAAGCGTTGTATAAACCGTCCACTGGGTAGGCTCTAGCGTTTTTTACCAGTTCACTTAGCTTCAAAGCACCATGCTTTAGCAATACATCATTGGCATCTTTACAGTCTGCGGGAAGTCCTACACGCCAGCACTTATCCTTTCCGAATCGGTGTAATAGCTCTGCCCTGAGATTTTTTCCGGCATCATCATTATCAACAAATAATATTATCTTCTCCGCTTGCAAAGGATGAGTCTGCAAAGGGATAAACCGCTTATCGCCTTCTTTGTATTTCGCTTCGGCTGGTGCGCCATCGGGTAGAGTTGTGACGTTCATGAATCCCGATTCTGCCACCGCTAAACAATCCATCTCTCCCTCTACGAATATCACCTCTTTGGCATCTTTGACATTTTCGTAGTTGTAAAGGGATTTCTTGGGGTTCTTTGTTTGCCGGAATTGCTTATCTTTTGAGCGATATTTTATGTTATCGCATTTTTTATCATATCCGTTATAAGGGAATCCGATCCATGTACTGTCTTCAGAAAAGACATTGAATGCCTCATAAGTCTTTTTGCTGATGCCTCTGCTTTGAAAAAAATCTTGAAGGAATTTAGAAGTTGCCGGAATGAAAGTAACTGGCTCCGGCATCTTAGGCTTTGCCCTGTAGCCGCTTGATTGTTTATCCACCACACCACCATCAAAACCGCAATGATGGCAATGGAATAGAATCTTGTCATAACCCACTTCTACAGATAAGGGATTATCTTTTGGGTTATGTTGTGGTTGGCATTGTGGGCATTTGGTTTTCTGTTGCCCTTCTCTAAGTTCATGAGATGGTATCTTGTATTCATCGTATAGTTTATCCAGCAAGCTCATTTTTGTTTTTCCCTGTTTTAGTCTTTAGTATCTCTTTAGTGTTGGCGGTTACCAGTGACCTAACCCTCCGGTTATCAGTAACCACCCCCCTCCGGTTATCAGTAACCACCCCTTGCGGCACTTTCAAAAAGTATCTGTTTGAAGTACCCAGCCTGTGTTTAATCGTCAATAATCCGGCATCTTGCAATAGTGTAAGATTTCGCCGGATGCTTCTATCGTTTATCTGGCATATTTGCGCTAGATGCTTTTCTGAAGGATAGCAACTGTGCTTTTCATCCGCATAATTTGCTAGTACAAAAAGCACCAGTTTACTTGTTGGTGTTGGGCAAGTTTGATTTTTAACCCACCCCAGAGCCTCTATGCTCATCGCTTTCATTCCTCGTATATTCAAAGTCCATCACGGTCACTTTGCCTTCCGTGATTGTCTGCAATCTTTGGAGATTAGTGCCTTTGGGAATCCTTTGGCCGCTGATCCACTTGTTTAGCGTTCCGATTGAGAAATGAAAATCGCGCTCTTTGCAGAATTCTTGAAATCCTTTGTAAGTGATATTTTCCGACTTTAGAAATTGATTTAACTTCATTTGTGTTCCCTTGCTCCTTTTTCCAAACCCCAAAGATATGATTAGATTCTTCAAAAGTTAGCTTGAACTTTATTTTCAAAGCCAAAACCTTTTGATCTTCACTAAAATCTTTCAGGTCATCTAAATAATCAAAATATTTGAACATCAAAAACCTCCGATATTTTAAGTTCACGTTTGTTGACAATCAACCCTGTTTGGGCATATCATACCCGACTGGGGTTGTAATACAAATTTTATTTTTAATCAGGAGAAAAAAATATGAAACAAGCGAGTAACGATAGCTTTGCAGATCATGGAATTGACCATATTTCTGCAAGCCAAATAAACACCTTTATAATGAATCCCTGCAAATGGATATTAAAAGTCAGCGGTTATACCGATCCAACTGGAAACGCTCATATGTGGCGTGGAACAGCAGTAGATAACGCCGTAAGCGCGATGCTGATGGATGGCTTATCAAAAGAAGAGGCGATGGCTTTAGGAAAAAATGTTTTTGAAACTAAAGTAGCTTATGCCAAAAAAGTAGATCCTGAAAATATCAATGATATTGTTTTGTCTGGAAATCAAGACAAGCTGGAAAGATATTTATCAGCCGCCCTTGATTTCTTTGAGGGGAAAGGAAAACCCAGATCAGTCCAAGAAAAGATAGAGTTAAAAGAAGAAAGCCTGTCAGTTCCTATCATCGGCTATCTTGATCTGAAGTATGAAAGCACCATCCGCGATATTAAAACATCAGCAAGAAGACCAGACCTCGCAAAAATGCCGGATTCGGTCAGCCGTCAAATGTCGGTCTACTGGAAAGCTACTGGTTTAATGCCTGTGGCTGATTACATCATTGTTCGTATGTCGGACATTCTTACAGAGACATATCCTGTCTATGACATCAATGAACACTGGGCGGTAACTTTGAGGGCCGCTCAAACTATGCAAAGGGTTCTCAGCATAAGCACCGATATTCAAGAAGTCGCGTCCTTTTTTATGCCTGACTTCTCAACTTGGGATTGGGACGCAAGAGAAATTGAAGAAGCAAAAAAACTTTGGGGGATCAAATAATGGAAGACAAATTATTAGCGGCAATCAAAGAGTGTGAAGAACTGGACAAAAATCAAAAACAAAAAATAGGCAATAAACATTATGTCCTTGTTCACACCCGCGTTCAGATCTTCAGAAAGCACCTTGGTTCTGATGGTAAAATTGAAACGATTATTTTGGAGCAAGATGATCATAAAGTAATTGTTCAGGCGGTTATCTCAATCTGGCGAAACGATAACTGGGTTCAGATAGCCAACGATTTCGCAGAGGAGTACAGAGACCAAGGCATGGTCAACAAGACTTCTGCGCTTGAGAACTGCACCACCAGTTCAATAGGCCGCGCTCTTAGTGCTTGCGGTCTTACTGGGGGCGAGTATGCGTCTGCGTTTGAGGTAGACAATGCCATCAATTCCAAGCCGGAAGCAAAGCCCAAGAAGATCAAAAAGCCGGATACTTCTTGGAACTACACCGTAAGGATTGGCAAGGATGGTGAAACTTTATTCACCTCAAAACTTCAAAAGTTCGTTGCTTGGTGCGGTCAGTATATCCAAGAACCCGAAAACGAATTGCACATCAATCATTTTCAAGGCACTCAACTTGAAATTGAAAAGGCTTTAGCAGATCACGAAATAAACTCAGATCAAAAAGTTATATTGGAAGCCATCATGGAAAAGTTTGGAGGTCAAAATGCAAATTAGCCAAAAAAAGCCAACCTTACAGGATTGCGTGTTTGCAGAAATGCGTAATTTCAAACCGTGGACATTCTGGGATCTTCAACAAGCCATAAAAAATGATTTTGGCGTGTTCTACGGTGAACCAACTATTTCAGCCGCTATAAGGGAATTGAGAAAAACCCATGCAAGATTAAAATACAATTTTCCTCAGTCGGGAGAAGTGGTCATCAAAGACAGGCGAATTAATCGCAAAGGTTACACTTATCGGTTATGCCCTACAATTCTGAAGCATTGGAACAGCGATGAACCTGATTCAAATCATAAAGAACAATGGAAAAAAGAATATGGGGTGGGTTCTTGATATGCGTGTTGGATATATCGCCTTGTTGATTTTGGAAAAGAGAAATTGGCTAGAAGATAACTTTATGAATTGGCCGATACATGAAAACGTACATTTTCATCATTGCACTGTCGCGTATGAACCTTCAGCGGAAAAAATTGAACAATACAAACCAAAACTAGGCCATGTGTACGAGTTAAAGGTCAATGGCTTTGTATTAACAAATGAAATCGCTGTTTTGACGATTGATAATGTTAAGGGTCTTCCGATTGAAAATAGTTACCCTCACATAACTGTCAGTTGTGCGAGCGGGATTAAGCCATTTTACAGCAATAAGGTGTTGGAAAAATTTACACCAGTTGATATCTCAGAGGAAAAATTTGTGCTTCATGGGGTTCTTTATTTCCATGAGTGGAAAGAGGTGCGCACCGAACCAGCGGATACCAGTGAACGGTTCCCGAAACAAGGGTCTGCTTAGAAAAGGTATAGAGTCCATTTGGCTCGTTACGTCTAACCGTGTAACGATCCGCTGGGGGTCAGTGAAAAAGGGGGACGTTAGCCCCCCGAACTAAATATTAATAATTTAATTAAGGTGGTTTTTATGGAATATGAACAAAAAGAGGGATCAGGCGCATTGTGGAGCCAGCCAAGCGCGGAAGTTTTAGGCAAGGGTGAGGTATTGCTAGACGGCAAAAAGGTCTGGGTGTACGTCTTACAGGAGTTTGACAGGGAAGGAAAGCCACGCTTCTCAATCTTGTCAGAAGCCGGAAGGATATTTTTTAATCCGCAAGAAGAAAAGCGAAACCCCAAGGGGCCGGATTTCGGTGGCTCCATAAAAGCGGAAGGCATTGAATATCAAATGGCGATGTGGCAAAAAACAGCTTCAAACGGAAATTCTTTTTTGAGCGTCAATGCAGAAAGAAAAGAGGGTTTTAAACGCTAGGCATTTAGCTTGGGTCAGATCAAGGCCGTGTGCGGCTCTGTCGCTTAGTTGCAACGGCCCGATCCAAGCCCATCATCTTTTAAAGCCTTGGGTGGGTAGTCGGGGAATGTCTTTGAAGGCAGATGACCGGAACGTGATTCCTTTGTGTCAATATCATCATGCAGAACTTCATACACGGCATGGATCAGAAAAATCATTTTTTAACGTACACGCTAGATCAGAAGATTTTGCGAAACTGGTAGCAAAAGAACTTTGGGATAATTCACCCTTTAATAAATAATATTATTTAGTCGGTTATCCTCTTCTACACAATACAGATTGAACTGCAAACTTTCATCGTATCGGAAATCTTCTTTCACTTTTCTTCCCGCTTCCATGCAATCTTCCAAAGATGAGTAAATTCCAAGCTCAGTTACAAACGCAAAAGTGAAGAGATAGAGTTTGAACATTCTTATTGTCCCTCAGATGCAAAGACATAATCTTTTCTGATTACGCCCAAGGCTTCATCGCCTCTTGCATGGGATGGAATGAAGACTCTTGTTTTCCCTACATTCGGGCCGCTACGAATTGGCCTTTTATAGTTCCTATAAAAACCTCTGACCATGTGCCGCCTTTGCTTTACGCCTGTCGTTCCGTTTTCAGATTCGCTTTTTGGCGTCACGTTGGGTTTTATTTCCAGCAAATGATATTCATAATGGGGATGTTTCTTCTGCTTCTTGGGAGAACGTGCCTCAACCTGTGCTGGTTTTTTGAAACCATGTTTGCTCTGGGTTGCTTGGCCCTCTTTTTTAAAATAAAGCATCTGGAAAAACTTATAAATTTTGACATGAAAATTTTGCAACATTCCAGAATTCCCCATTTCTTCACCCGCCTTCAATAAATCCTCGCAAATAGGAACGAACTGTTTTCCAATGGGGATGAATTGAATATCCATAGAACGAAAGGTTCCCTCTTGTTCCTTTGGAATATACCCAAAAAAAGGCAAAAACCTGAAAAGCGAATCTCCGGTTTTTGGATTTTCAATGAAAATTGCTATTTCTATTTGAGTGCTTAACAGAAGCAAATCCATCGGATTTCCCTGTTTTGCGAAAGGAGATAAAAGCTCATCTTTTTCATTTTTGTCAATCCAATTATTTCGGAAGAAAAATAAGGTGTGGGCGATTAAAATCTCTCCATTATGCGGAACACCCGATTCATGATATACGTCATCAAAAGGTTGAGCTAAATCTAAAAATAGATTATCAAATGGAAGTGACATTGGTATTTCTTGATTCAATCCCAAAATCTCCCTCCACTCCGAATCTTTCTCACCATCTACCGCGCTCAATAATACTTCGTCTGTGAAAGATTTTTTATCAAGCAATATCTTTTCATAGTCGGGCTGGTGCATTTGAAACTTAAAACTCTTTCTCAACGATTCGGCACTTCCCCCTATTAAATTACGCATCAAAAGAATTAGCTCGCTATTTACAGTCTCCCCAGTTTCACCGATCCTCTGCAAATCTTCCTCATAGTCAGCATGGCTATGAAAAGGAAAAACATCTGACAGGCTTGCACTTGTTTGAATTTTCTCAGCTAGTGCTGTCCTAGAATTTAGCTTTTCCAGATTTTCCGCTATATCAAGCCATTGGTTATACCCCTGACTAAATTTTTTAAAATGATCTTTCATTTTGGTTTACCCCTTGAAATAAAAAAGGGGGATTGCTCCCCCCTGATGATTAAGCCGCAAGCCTTTCAAGTGCATCGGCTTTACCGTATGAGATTTTTTTAAGAAAGCAATAATAGTCAAAATCGCCCTCCGCTTTTTCAGCTTCCATGTCCCACTGGAGAGCTTGCCGAAAGTCTTTGGCTCCCATTTCTACCAGCTTGGCAAAATACTTTTTCAGAGCAATCCAGTTTTTAATGCGCCTAATACAAGACACCCTATAATTTTCGTCTAGTTCCTCACCAAGCGAATCGCATACTTTTTCAAGCTCGTCTATAGAAAGATGATCGTATGATCCGCGTGGCCGGAAGCCATTAACATCTTTGTGAAGATCGCTGATGTAGGTGAGTAGCTGTTCTCTTTGTTGTGTTTCGTTTTCCATTTTGTTTTTCCTGTTTTGGTTTCCTAAGACCCTTGGGGTTTCGGTGGGGGAACCACCCCCACCATCGTCAGTTAGGATTTTGCGAACAATGAAGCGAATCTTTCATCTGCCTTTTTGTTTATATCACTGAAGTTGGCATCAAAATTTTTGATGAAATCTATTCGGTCTGTTAGGTTCCAGATATCTTTCTTTTGGCCTTTGTATCTGATCGCTGTTCCATTGTCAGAAACTTGATTGTGCATGTCTAATCGCTCTTGCAAGGCTTTCTCATCGCTATAGTTGTCCATCAGAAATTTAATTTCTTCCATGCTTCCAAAGTCTGCGTATCTAATTGCTATTTCCATTTTTTTATCCTTATTAATTAATTGATGAGACCATTTTCGGTGAAATAATATTATATGTCAACCCTTTTTGGGTTAAATAATTAAAAAAAGGTAAAAAAAAGCCCTCAAGAAGAGGGCTAATCAGGGAGCTTGCTAGGCCGCTTGTCTAAAGGGCTTGAAATACTTGCGGATATTATCTTCTCGCGTTTTCTTGATTGAAACAATATTTTCAGCGTAAGACTCTCCGGCTGGGGCGTGAGTAGCCCAATGAGTACAGGCGTTATATAAAGCCCACTCGTTTTCCCCCAGTTCCCTTCGGTTAGCGTTCCATTGATTCCACAAGTGAACCAACGCTGGCTTATCCAAAAATCTCTTGGTGGTCAAAGTTTCAGTCAAAGGCTCATCGGTGGGGAGGTCTTTCAGGTTGTATCCAGCCACCGTCCAAAGTTGCTTGAATGCTTCTTTGTCTGTGATGGTGTTTTCTTTCCATGCCTTCCATCGCTCACCCTGAACGGTGAACTGCTTTATGCAGTCTGCCAGTTGCCAAGTTGCCTGTCCGTGATCCAAAGATTTTGTATGTCTCTTCTTGAAATGTGAAATCCAATCAATAGACACTTGACCATTCAAGCAAAGCTCTCTCAGTCCTCCCACAAAAGCATTGAACGCCCAACTGCCGTCCATGCTGTCGTAAAGTCCAATCTGAGCTTGGGTACGGTCACCGTTGCCCATGTCAATGTAGAGGGAAGGAATCGTGTAGACCGCTTTCATCCTTGCGCCATCGTGCGAGTAATTGATTTCTCTCTTCAATCCACCCAAGTCAATTTCAGAATAAAGTAATGCTTCTTCAATCGCATTCACGCCCACATCATATTGGGCCAGTTCAAAGTTTTTGAAATCTTGCTTAACCACATTCACCACGTTTCCAGATTTCTCGTTGAAAATCACGGTGCGGTCTGATGATTCTAACGCTTTGATTCTTCCGTTGTCTTTCTTCTCAAATTGCAACGGCGAAATTCCAAAGGTCGGAAGATTAGTTGGGCCAAGTTTGTTGATGGCTGATTGATTATCAAAATAAGGGTTGTTGAGTATTTTTACGGACATTTTGTTTTCCTGTTTTTTTAAATGTCCAGAGATAATATTAGCTAATGGTTTTTATTGCAACCCCTGCTGGGATTATTTTTTAAATGTCTGTCCTACCTGTCCATCTCCATCTTCTGATTCAATGTTTTTTTCCACCGTTGCTCTTGCTTGAAAACCGAATCCCAATCGCAATTCCGGCGGGAAGCACCACAAATGATATTGATTCGCCGTGTTTACTAAATTGCTTTCTTTCGGATAGACCTCAACCGCATCCACTTCTTCTCCAACCAGTTCGTTTTTGATAGCTTGGAAATCTGCCCAAGAGTTACAAGGCCGCTTGTCTTTCCTCTTTATACTCAAGTGGGTTATCTTGTTTTTCAATTCGCCTTCTGCCAGATCCGTTTGCCGATCTACGAAAACCATGTAGATTGAATTCGCATAAACTTCTAGCGTTTCATTGCGTTTTTCTTCTCTAAAAAAACTTTCTTTGATTTGCTCAAGAGTAAAGTTCACGTTGGTCTTTGAGTCGTTAAAGAATTTAATGGCTTGCGCTTCAACCGCTTCTTTTTTTCGGGGAGCAAGGGAAACTCGTTTGAGCTTCCCCCCTTTTAGTTGAGTCATAATTGATACTCCCTCCATCCTTTACCTTGATCGCTCAAGGAAAGTTTCAGCGGATTGCCGGACTCGCACTTCCTGCCCTTCGCCCACTTTCTTCCTATGGATGTAAGATAGCCATATCGCCAGCCATTGTCCCAGTAGGTGACGCAAGTATGACCACGCCTTTTAATTTGCTTGCTTGTTAAAACGTACTTATTTCTTTTCATTTTGTTTTCCTATTTTTTTTACCCAACCCCGATTTTACCAAAATTCTTTTTTGAAGTCAAACCCCTTGAGGGTTGACACCTTTTTACGAGTTCGGTATTCTCTCCAAACATTTTTTAAACAGGTAAAAAAATGAACGGAAAAACTATCATCACAATTTCAATAATTCTTCTGATCTTAGGATTTGTCGGCAACATGGATTTCCAAGATGAGTTGAATGAGGAAAGAATCTACCGCGACAATTTTTGTCAGGGCGTTCACCCCGATTATAAGAATCTCTCGCCAGATTGCGGAGGTGCGGAATGAACATGGAAGGATTGTTTGATTTGAAAATCGCGGAAATAGCATTTCAAGAGATGTTGAAAGATTGGGGAATCTCTGAGCATGATTGTTTGGATCTTCTTTCATCAAAATGGCAAACTAGCGAAAAAGAGTTGGGCTTTGATTCAGCAAATGAGGCTCTGTCAAAAAGATACGGCGTTTGCTGGTTGCTCCGGCGGGAAGTGGTTTGGCAAAAACTTGATGAACGGTTTTTGGAAAATCATTATTGCCACACTGACGAAATTTGGTTTGCAGAAAATTCAATGGGTGATCCGATTGGATCTAAAAGCCGATGCCCCGAATGTCGGGATGCAAAAAACCGACTCAACAAAATATCAGGATTTTTGAAGCATTAGAATCATCGTGCGGAGATTTCAAACTTCGCCCTGAGAGGTTGCCGTCAACCTTGCGATGGAAATGGCGGCACTTTTCCCCTAGAATTCTAATTTTCCAATCAAGGCGAACAGCATGGAAGATGAAGAAGTACGTCAATTTATCAGACAGCTTGTTAGTTCAATGAATGAAATTCAGATTGAGCTAAGAAACATTAGACTTTCTCTAGAAAAAATAAACGATTCTATTTCTGAAGGATTTTACCTTGATTGGGAAGAGGAAGAGTGATATTTTAAAAATGCACGAATCTCCGAAACGTGCAAATCATGGATATCAATCACCTGATATGTGCGCGCCCTTCGGGGCGCTTTCGGTTTCAAAAGCATACTTTATATTGAGTCCTGCCAAAGCACACAATCTATTTTTCTCGTCCATTCCCCTGTGAGATAACCCTAGAGTGCCATCTGTCGCTTCATTGATTAACTCTTCTTCCTTTGCCTGATCCTTTATCCAATCAGGTAGCTTTTCTCCTGCCATAACAGCAAGCAAGGTTGCGAGTCGTTTGGATTGAGTTTTGCTTAAAGCCATTATTCTGCTAAAGCCGCCATTCTTGAACTAAGTCTTTTTGAGCGATTTGGAGTCTGATTCGCCCACTTGGAATCAAGCATCTCTTTGCTTGCCCCTACATAGTCACGATCTTCAATGCACTTATTCATGGCTTTAAACTTGCCCACACCGCCAGTTCCCATTTGAAAAACCATATTTATCAAAATGTGCTGAAGCTCATCCGTGAATTCATCAAAGTCATCATAAATATGTCTGCAACCTTGAATGGCGGTCATGATATCTTTTTCAAATAATTCTTTGCACCTATCTTCTGTGATCGTGTGAAATGGCGCGGCTTCTTTATCGGAATCGTAGGCGAGCCATAAATATTCTGGATCATCTTTAGTCAACAGATGTCCGATCCCAAGCGTGAGGTGATTTTGGCTACACAGATAAGGCGATAACCTCTTGCCTTCATCTGATGCAATTTCGTCATATAAAATTTGTAAATTCATCGTCCATATTTCCCGATTAAGTAACCAGCGATAAAAACCAACGCCAATTCAATCATTTTCCGTTTCGCTTCTGAAATGAATTGGCCCCAAAATAGACTGACACGATCCCCCCGATGGTGAGGAAAAAAATGGAAGACATCTCAGTGAGGTTTTTTCCACTATCTTCTAAGCCAAAAACAGAGCTTATCATTAGCAAAAGCGGAAACACCATCAACGAAAATAATGAATACCACACCATCTTCAGCTTAGAATCTTCTTGTTGATCCTGATTTTTTAGAAGCTCCAATCGGATAGCCCTTTCAGAGTCATCGTATTCTTTCTGGGAAATAATATTATCTCCGTTTGTGTCCATCTTAGAAAGCTCACTGTTTGGCTCTACCGTTTTATTTTCCATCTCTTCGCGCCTCAAGCTCTTTGATGTAACTCATGTTTTGGTAGTGGATCATCATGTGATCTTTTATGAATGACGTTGGCTCACCAAATCTTTCGTTTGGTTTATGTCTCCGCATCAAAGGGGGAAGAAGAGGCACAATATCCCTGCCATGCCTGTACATAGTAACCTTGGTTTCATCTAGTATTTTTAATCTGCCGCATCTTGGCGCACCAAAGGTCACGATCTCGCTGGGGTAGAATTCATCCCGCACCATCAAAGCGCCAACAATCAGCGCACACGCACCGCCCAGACTGTGACCTGTCAAAATCATATCTTCCGGCTTTATGCCGCGAGTCCAGCACTCAGACATTACTTTTGTGATTAGCCTCTTGCTGGCCTTGAGAAAACCAGCCGGACACCAACCAAGTTCCTTCGTCCAGAGCGGTAAAATTCGCAAATCACGAACCGCATCCAGCGGCTCATCAGTTCCGCGAAAAGCAATCACGTTCCGATCTATAAAAACCTCAATGTTTGCTTCTTCAAACGTCCTGCCGAAATAAGCCCGATGGCAAATATCACTTATTTCCTGATGACTGATCTTCTTCTTTTTCATCAGAATCTAGCTCCTTGTAATAATTTACGATTGAGAGAACTTGTTTGATGTAGCGTTTGATTTCTGCCATGTTCAGCGAAAGATTTTCATACCCTGTAGGGCTGACCCCATAATAAACATTCGTGGGGGCTTCGCCTTTTTCCAGATCATCCAAATACTCATCCATCACCGCCGGAGTAAGAACCTTCCACTCTACAGGCTTCGTCCTGACCTTTGACGGCAAAGGGGGGTGATAGACCACGGCTTTTTTCTGCACGTTCACAACTTCCACCGCCTTTACGTCCGGCACGTAAGCGCTTTTCAGCATAGAGCAACCGCTAAGTGCCAGACTTGTTATCAGTAAGAACTTCAAATTCATTTAGAACACCTTTGGTTCCTTTGTTGATAATGTTTTCTATGAGCTTCGGTTTTCTTAGACTAAGCAAATTCATATCATGTTTTTGGAATTTATCTTTTAAGTTTTGAACTTGCTCCCTTGCCTCTTCATTCTGTTCCTGCAAGATATTAATTTTTTCAAACGCTATTTTCTTCTGTTCTTCTGCCGCTATAACTTGATCGTTTAACCCTTTGATGCTGTTCTCTAAAAGCACTTGATTATCTGCCGCCTGTCGGAGTTGCAGAGCTATCGCCTCTTTTTCCGCTTCTGCCTTGTCGTAATATAACTTGAAAGCTCCTCCAGTTATGGCAAGGGCTAAACCTAAACCTCCTGTTAAATACCACATTATTTTATTTCCTGATGTTTCATGTGGAACTTGGTGCAGTTGGAAACGTGACTTGAGATATTTCCACGACATCTGTGCCAATCGTTGCCGGAAAATCTCGTATGCTTTGTCGGTAAGTTTTCCACGCATCCAACTTTGAAGAGATATAGTTAGGGGCATCTGGAAGCATCCATTTGTCGCTGTCTTGAAGAATCATTCGGCATTGCTGGCGCACCTCTATCATAAGTCTCGCGTGTTTCTCAGAATCAGATAATTCAGGCTGTTCTAGCTTGCCGTCTTTCACATAAGAGGGTCGGGTGAAGTCTATTTCTACATCATCAGCTATTTCTAAATGATTTTCATACAGCGATTTTAAATTAGTTATGGAAGTCGGATCGCCTGAGTAAACATTTTCAATTAACCCATCACTATCAAAAACTGCTAGTCTCATTTATCTCTGCCTCGCAATCGCGTTCATTGACCCTGTTCCGCGCCGATAACTGATAGCTGTATCGCTCCCAGCGGACACCCAAGTGATATAGTAGTAATATGTTTGTGCGCTTGATGTGTTCGTAAAGGTGGCGGCGGTTGACAGTGAAACGGAAAATCCTGCTGTCACTGATGTCGCTTGTGCATTAGTTACGCTTGATGATCCGATTAGAGTTCCGATGCTTTTAGCCGTTGTGCTTTGATGGATTCCTATTCTGACCGTACCCTGCGCGCTTCCTGTGTTCGCCAAAAAATTGAGATTAGCTTCAACATAAGTCACCGTTGGGCGCAATGAAGAATCCGCGCTTGTTGTCACGGTCAAGGCTGGGCTTGCGATATATTGTTGTGTGTCCGTTCTGTGCGTAGTATTGACGCTAGAGCTTGCCGCGATTGATGACCCAACCGCCCACGTTGCCGCATTATTTCCTAACTGTGTAGCCGCGACTCCGGCTTGTTTAATAATCAAACTTTTGCTTCCTGCTGAACCTGTTGTGTCCAGTGTCACGCCGTCAATGCTTATGTAATCCGCTTTGAGCGATCCTGTTTGAATATCATTGGCCGATATTACGCCGAACACACCGCTGGCTGAAGTCAATGATCCAGCGACTATCTTGGTTGCTCCAAGAGTGCCGTTCACCACCTGATCGCCTGTGAATACCTCCGTGACCTCTGAGAATGAGCCACCGCCCCCACCAGAATTTGCTGATCCATATTTGTAAGACTGTGAGACTCTAGGAGATGCGCTTGTATTCTGGACGATTACGAAATCCTCATCCATCGGCAGTCTTCCGAAAGCCGTATTAAATGCCGAATCAGTTGGGGCGTTGGTATTTCCAGCAACGTCAAGATGGAAAAATCCGGCAACTGGAAAATCTATTACCGAACTGTTTACGCCTGTGAACGCTCCTGATACTTGAGACGATAGGGCTGACTCTTGCCCTGTATGCGTAACCCCTCGCACCTTATAATAATAGGTGGTGCCAGCCGTGAGGCCGTTGGTGTCTCCTCTTGTGATGACCATTTTCTTATTTGGCTCACCTGTCAGCGTGGCAACCACCAAAGATTCACTAGGGCTTGACCCAATGGAGCTTGATGATTCATATACTTTGATGCTTCTCAGGTTCGTGTTCGTTGGGTTCGTCCATGAGATGCTAAGTGCCAATGGCTTGTTATTGACCACCGCCAAGCCGGACGGTGCGTTGAAAGTGTCTGTATGGCTTGGTGTTATGGTGGCCTCTGAGCTAAAAGCTGAAACAATGCCGCCTTTCCCTTGATGGCGTACCCTGAAAACATAAGCCTGATTATTCGTTAGATCCGCTACAACCAAATTTGATTGCGCCTTGCCAGCGATACCAGCCGAAAGATAACTCCCTCCAGAGAGCTTATATTGGACCTCTGTGCCAGTTATGTCATCAGAGTTTGCATTGGTCCAATTTACCGTTATGTTGATCTTTACGGTTGGGCCGTCTACCACGCTCGCAACTGATGGCGTTCCGATAGTGGGAGCCGTTATAGTCATCACGCCTGTCGTTCTTTCGTTTCCTTCCGCTACTGGTGTGGTGTAATCCGATTGAGCAAAACTAAAGACTGCCGCATCCGTTTCCCTCATTGACAGACTAACAGTCGCTAATGCTCCTGAACCGTTGTCAGCCGTGTCTAGTTCCATGCTCATATCTTCAATCTGAAATAATTTGGAGCTAAACCCAAGGCGCGAGTTAGTGATGTAGATCCAATCGTTTGGCTGGCATTGTATATATTTCATGGGAACCCTGACGGCCACTCTCGTAGTTTGCCTCTGATCTAAAAGCTGGATCTTTTGAATGCGTTGCGCGGTGTCAGTGTCCGTAGTGAATCCCAGAGAGATTTCCATTTCCTTGGAAAAATTTGGGCTTCCTGCGCCGCCTACCCTGTCACCAACTGGCGTATCTTCCAAAAGCATACTCGCTGATTTAAACACTGGTGTTTCGGTCGCCGTAAATTTTTGACCGCTATCTGGAAATACGGCCTTGATCTGGTTGTACATATCGCCGCCGCGCTTCTTTGTAACGATCTCAAATGGACCCAAAGCATCGGCATCCGTAATAGTAAACTCTGGGGTCTGGGCGGCTCCAGCAAATGTTTGAAATTTTCCGTTTGTAAAAGTCATCTTGCCAGCCATCGCGCCTAAGATTCCTTGAATCACTGACTCGCCTGTAGCTTGCATATTGGTGAATCCGTTAGCGGTATATCGGGTTTGTTGCGTTGATCCATCCCCTAGTGTCACCTGTTGATCGCAAATGTTTGCCGCCGCTGATATGCCTCCGGCGTTTGTAGTGGTATTCACTTCATCAGATTTTGCTTTCAGACCATAGGTGGTATCCGTTAAATAATCATGCAAACAAAGAGCCGGATTGCTTCTCTGAGCGTCTGTGGTTGCCGCCGCATTTGTGCGGGGATCAAATATATTCTTGCCTTTCATCAAGAAAGAAATCTTAGGCATCGCAAAATTCTTTTCTGAATCTATAGCGCATTGAAAAAAGAAATAAGCACAATTCGTGTACTTATGTGTATTGGGTATTGCGGTGGTTCCTAGCTGATTCTGCGCCAAGCCATCACAAGCTGTCTGTGTTCCATCGTGAAATGTAAATCTCACAAGATAACTTGATGATCCGCTGTAAGTGAAAGTGCTTTTATTTTCTCCTGTTAAATCTCTTAGGTCGTTCTGGGTCGCATAGTAGACTGTTTCACCCTGTTCCGTCTGCGTAGCCGTAGTTAATTCAAGATCGTTATAGAAAACCTTTTCAAATCCCTCTACTGGATGGCCTGATACAACAATAATAAGATTTAAAAATGCGCCATCGGTTCCTGTTGTTTCAATATGGGCGAATGTCCCTCCAACTCTACATTTCCCATAAATGATCTGCCTCGCTACGGCGGTTCCTGCGCCTGATATCTTAGTGCCAAGGTTCCCTGCCGCACCGTCCATCCCTCCGCTCATCTTCGGGGCCAATAAAGAGCTTACCAAAGCCCCTGCGCCAGCTATTGCTAACCCTCCTATAAAAGCGGCTGACCCAACAATCGTTGAAAGAATCCCTCCTAATGTAGCTGGAACTGCCGCCCCCGCTGTAAATCCTGCGATAAACATAGTGCCGAAAGCATTCGGAGCTACTGCGGCCATAATTGCTCCTGCTGTAACTATAACCAAAGCCGTCACAACTACGGCCATCAAAACAGCCTTAACTATTTTTCCCATTAAGGAATCCTCCAAGCCGCTTCAATGGTGCTAGGTAGACTGAAGGCATAACCGCCATCCGTGGGTGACATTACCCTGCAACCATCAGATATTCCGGCTACTGGTTTGTTTTCATTCATAACAACAACAAGATCACCTGTGGTAACATATTGAGGTTCAACTGGAATCATCCCAGCGGCGAGCGCGGCTTTTTCTAACGCCTGATCTAAAGTGCCACCGTAATCTTTGATGGCTTTATACGCGGTCTTTTCATCTTTCCATTTTAAGGTTTTAGGAATAACGTTTTTGCCGCTTATAACTTTGAGGCATTCATTGGCAAATATACAGCAATCCCACTTGCCCCATTCAAAGTCTCGCTCGCGATTCTCTTTTAAGAACTCAGATAATTTTATTTCCCAATCAGGCAATCGTTTCATTAGAAACGTAGATCCCTTGTTATATCTTCAATGCTTGGCATCGGGATAGTCTGTCCCTCCATCAAGCCCAACCCTGATCGCTCTTTACCCCATAATATTTCTGCCGTCTGGATTACTTCCATGCGGTTAAACCCTGTATCTGTGGAATCAATCAACTTCTGCGATTCTTTCAAATACCTTAAATTGCAAGGGCGTTTCAAATCCACCAACCGATTCTCACAATTGACTGTGATGGTGTTCGCACCATTTGGGTCTTCGGTGATCTGCATACTGGTCATCCTTCCTTTGAAAGAAGTCATTACCGCGCCAGCATTCTCGCCGCCGCCATCCAGAAAACCAGTAAATACTGTTATCGGGCGATTGTGATAATCGTTTGTGAGGGAATGAGAAAGGATTGCTGGGTCAAGACCTGACAAGCCTATAGTCAACCCGCTAGATTTCATTTCTGCGGTATCTTCAAAGGCCGACATAGTTAAAAGAGTTCCTACACCTTGGTAGGTATTGCCGTCAAAAATAACGTCCCCAGCGGTTGTATTTACCCTTAAAACGTCATTATCAAATTCAGCTTGAACTGCGAAAAACATAAAAGAATGTTTCTCTGCGTTTAACCTAGCCTCTGCGACTGTCTTGTTAACTATGTCGCTGTCAGAATCAAATCGCGTTGCCAATTAGATTACCTCTGCACAGCTAAACGCCAAGGTGTAAAGGGAATTTCTGTCTGTGTCCCAACCCACAGAATTTCCGGCCAATCTAAATCTGCTTTCGTTGGCTCCGTTTTTAAATCCGGCGTAAAACCCATCAGCAAAGTTAAACCTTAGTTTAGGTTCTATAGAAACAGAAAAATGATTGTTGCCCCCACCGACAACGGTTTCTGTGGCGTTTTCCGTACACATCACCAACTGTTTCGGTGTCGCGCTTGTGAGTGAAGCGCCATCATAAAGGGCTAGATAATCTCCTCTTTTCAATAGCCCAGCGGATGTTCCGTCAGATGCTTCAAGAGATAAAGCTATTGATCCTTTGACGTTTACCTTCACCGAACAATTTGCGGTGCTTGTTTCTGAAACTAAATCTCTATCTGTGACTGCTACAGTTTGAGAGTTAGAAGCGTTCTGGACGATTTTAAAGGTGCCGTTGTTATCGTCATTGACTGCCCCAGATACAAAAAAGAAATCGCCTGTGACGGCTGAGAAAGCGTTATTATTTGATGTGATAGTGTTTCCTGAAAAACTCAGCGTAAGGCTTGTCGCGTTCATCCGTGGATCAGCGATAAAATAATCTGCTGAATAGATGCCCTCACCTGTAGCGGCTCTGTTCTTTTGTGGATCTCTACCGTCTGGATCTACAAATTTGAAAAAGTTAGTTGGCCCCTGCATTTTAGTGAGAAATGAAAGCCATTCTGTAGCCTCTGGTCGTTTTAAAGGCGGGAGTGATACTTCTGCTACCCATCCCGCATAATCAAACTCTTGCGTCCTTGTCTGGCCTGTAAAGGGTGAGGCTACCGCACCAACCGCCCTATCAAGCTGGAAAGCTGACCTGACAAAATTAGGGCTTGATGGCATGACTATTTCTCGCATTTATCCCCCTAATAATCCTTTTCTATAAGTGCCGCCCCTTGATGCGGCCTCAAGTACAGATGCCTTTGTTACGTCTGAAATCGTAGGCAACATCTTCATAATTTCTTGTCTGACAGTGGGAACCACGCCTGTGCTGAAGTTGAGGTTTTGGTTTATCACTATTCCATCGCCGCCCATAGCCATACGGCTTGAATGATTATTCATTACCCTGCCGCCGCTATTTGGTATGAAAATCTCCGGCCCTCTTTCTCCTACCAGAGTGGGGCCGCCTATTCTCCCTCCGCTTGCCGCTGCGTTCCCCCCATGTCTCGCAACGAAAGCCGCTTGAGTTTCGGGGGCTGTCGTTCCACCAAGAGTAGGGAGCGGAGTGAATCCTGAAAATCCACTGAACACCGCGTTCAGGATTCTATTAACGACTGCTAACTGCAAAAAAGTGGCGATGATTTGAGAGACTATATTTTTTGCAAAGTTTTTGAAGCTTTCTAAAACACTCTTGCCAGATAAAAGCGCATTGACAAAATCATTGGTAAAAGCATTGCTAGTGTTGACGATAGCCTGAACCATGTTTTCATCAAACAGCTTTGCTGTTTCTTCAATCGGATCTTTTAGCTCTTCCAATCTTTCTCGTAATCTAGCCAAAGCAACGTCAGCGTTCTCACCGCCTAGCAAGGTCAATAAATCTTCATCCTTGCCTGTCGCCAAAATATCCTGAATCCTTTGTATCTGAGCCGCTAAAACTTCTGCTTCTGGTTTGCTTCTCTGAATCAACTTAGATAAGGATTTAAGTTCATCTTGAAAGGCTTCATCCTCTAGCCTTTTCTCTTTTCTTTTTGCGGTAGCCTCCGCATCGGCTTTCGCTTTATCTATCGTAGCTTGTGTTTCTTTTTCAGTGGTAATTATTGATTGCTCTAAAATAGCAATTAGCCGTTGACGTTCTTTTATTTCAGTCGGTAGATTCCCCGCTCTTTTCGCTTTCGCTTTCCTATCTTCTAAGTCTGATATTTCTTTTTTTAATACCTCTATCCTTTCCTCATCCGAAGTAGCGGCTAGAAACTCGCTAGACATCCCTGATCCAGCCATTCTCACTAAGGTAGCTAATCTATTTATAGCATCCGTGATCGTGCCAACTATAGTTTTCATGGCGGTTCCTAACCCGCCCTCATTAAACATAGCCGCCGATATATTCTGAAAAGAAGTTTGAAGATTAGAAAATTTTTGATTAAGGGTATCCATCTTGGCCGCTACTGCGTCACCAAATCGTTCTTCTAAGCCCTCATTCAAGTTTTCCATGATGATGGCCGCGCCCTCGGCAGATTTTCCCATTTCGGTTATTTGATCCCGCGTGACCCCTAATTTCTGCGCGAGTATTTCAAAAACGGGTATGCCTCTATCAGATAACTGATTTAACTCTTCTAGCCCCAGACCGCCGCTTGCCGATCTTTGCGTGATACGAACTAACGCTTGGAAAGCCCCCAGCGAATCTGTAGTGACAGAAGCCGCGCCAGCAAAGGTTCGCATCATCTTTTCTGTTGGCTGTATTCCTGCCGCGCCTAGCTGGATAAACGCTTGCGTTAAATCGGTAACTTGGAACGGAGATTCAGTAGCAAATTTAAGTATATTATCAAACTGTTTTTGACCGGCTTTGGCTGAACCGAAAACCGTATTCAAAGAAGTTTTCATGTCCTCTAACGCCGCTCCGGTGCGCACGATAGGTATAGAGATAGCACCGATTCCGGCGATAGCGGCGGCGGCTCCTAACGCGGGGCCGCGTAAAGCCGTCAAAGAAGCGCCAAGGCCTCGCATACCCTTAGAGTTAGAAGCCTTTCCCACGTTCCTTTCAAGTTGATTTAACTTGCGATCTAGGTCTCTGGTATCAGCTTTTATTTGAACAATAAGTTCGTCAACAGTCGCCATTAGTCTGGGTATAACTCCATTAGCTCTTCAAGTTCGCCCCTGCCCATCGGCTCTTCTTTTGAATTGCCTGAATACTCCATGAATCCCGCAAGGGTTCGGTAAACTTCTTTAGGGGACATATTCCAGTAACTTTCTGGCGGTATTCCGATCATCCCAACGATGATTTCAAAATACCTTGACCAAGGAAGTGTATCCGCTGTTATGCCGCCCCTTCCTCCTTTTTTTCTCCGTCATCCTCATCGTTTAACGTACTGGTCAGCATAACTAAAATCACCTGTGTGGTTTTAATTAATCCGTTCTCTGTGACAAGTTGTTTGACTTGTTTTTGAGTGAGATCATTACCGCCGCCCCTTAGAGCGTGGTATAAAATAGATAGTTGATGCTTAATAGGCATATCCATTTCAGTGCTGAGTTTACTAACCAGCTTGATAATTCCCATGCCGATTTCATCTTCAATTTTCATCAAAGAGTCAATCGTTAGCCTACAAGTGTAATCTTCACTCCCCAGAGTTATCTGGGTCTCCCCCTTCAGTGGGTTCATCGTCTTCCTCCTGTGCAATCTGCACGTTTTTAAAGTCGGCATCTGCCAACGTAAGGTAAATTACATCATCTCGCTCATCTACACGCCAATCATCCACGGCATAATCAGAGCCATTGATTGAAACGCCTTTCGGGTCTTCCCCAATGGTGTTGGCGCACATGACCTCATTTCCTTTAGCCATGCCACCAATACCGTCAATCTCCACTTCAATCCAAGCCATGATTAGCTCCTATTAAGCCGCCGCAAATGATACCGCACCGCCACTTTCAAAAGTAACATCATAAGTCGCTTCGCCGTTGTATTCACCAGCATAGCTCAGAGTAGTTATTTGAAAGTTTCCTGAATAAGTACCAAGATCAGGAATCACGAAAGAACACGCCAAAAGAGCCGCGCCACCGAAAGCAGTTCTAAGGGCAACCTCTGAGGCCGCGTCTGTAAATACGCCGGAACCAGCTATCGTTGTACTTGTAATACCGCCTTGAGGAAGCAATATTCTAGAGTTTGAGCTATCTTTATTTGTTACATCAACAGTTTCTTCGTTAAGCGTTATAGTGCTTGAGCGTAAACCGCCAACTGTTACTTGCGAGCCTGAGACGTTGATCTTTACCAGAACCGCGCTACCTTTTTGTGCCGCCATCTATTTTCTCCTAAATTAAGAGGTTCCTAAAATTATAGCGCGGAATCGCATGACTCCGTGTCTGGTGATCCCATCTGGATCTCGCATTACATCTGAAAATTCAAACCTACAGTTTACCAGATTAAAACCTGTAACTGATAGAGAGGAATCATGCAATAAACTATGTATTCTGTCCATGATATTCTTTGTTTGTGCTGAACCGAATTGCCTAGACCAAACATGAATCGTCAAAGTCGTATCCCCACCAGATAAATCTTTGGTGCTGTAGTCCACTACATTATCATCGCCTATCTGAATCACTGGATAATTTGTGCCGCTTGGGACTTCATCTTGAACGGTGGCCCCTAGAGTTGAAGTCAGGTTATTGTCGGTGCTTAAAGCTGTGAATATAGCGGTCTGAAGGGCTGTTTGTCCTATGCTCATATAATCCCTTGACTTGCAAAAATGCGCTGTATTTTTCCCCTAGACTTTCTCAAAGCTGGTTGCAAAAATGGCCTTGCGCCCATAATGCTAGTCCCAAACTCCAATGGCGCAGAATAAGGGGCGGCAGACACAACTGATCCAACGCCACCGCTTACTGACATTTTCACCTCTGTAGATATTTGACTGACTAAGAATCCTGTATCACTAGCGGGGGCTTGTCCTGTCGCGCTGGCTGTATGGAGCCGCCTTGGATTGTATCTCATTGCCGTTATTCCGCTTTTAGCTCCTCTCATAATACTTTGTACCGCCTGATTCCTTACTTCGTTAGTTGCCCTCTCTAAAGCTAACCTGACGTTCTTTTTTGGGTTTTGTTTTAACCTTTTTTCCATTTTTATTAAAAAAGATTTTCCGTTTTTAAACATTATGCCGCCACGCCTCTTTCGCCCCTAATCACTGTGTATCGGTTCCTCTCATCTAGATTGATGCTTGAGATAATATTATATACCTTGGAGTTGTAAAGAATCCGCTTGGTTGCGTCTACGCTTTTATCGCTTCGGTATCTAATGACAAAATCAAATATGATTGTCTCCGTAAGCTGGCCCTGTAGGAAGGGATCTTGACCGCGCAATGGTTGGACATAGGCCATAGCCGTAAAGTCCGTAGAATAGGCTTTGGTGAAGCCTCCGGCTCCATCTGCTGTCCTTGCTTCAACCTGTATTGTAATAAGCTCTCTCATTGAGCCTATGCCATAATCAACGGCCATAATTTACCCCAACGCTGAGAATTTAGACCCTGCCATACCGTCCAGCACTTTAAACCTTGCATATAACTGCTTAACCATCGGCGGCACGTTGATAGTTTCTTGGTAATTCTTCATGTCACCCCTTTGGTCGTACATATAAGCGATGTGCATAAGCATTCCAACCTTTATATCCTGTGGAACAGCCGCCGCCGCACCATAACCAGCGACATATTTAACTTCTACTGCATTCGCCACTCGTAAAGCTGTAGGGAATGTTTCGCCTGTCCTTAGAACGATTCGTGCGGGTTCTCTTACCTTATCAAGATAATATTTTGAAGCGGCAAAAGTGGTTGCCGTGTCGCTATCGTCATAGGTTTTAATGTGTGAAACCGATTGAACTGGTGGGCTTGGTAGGACGATATAATTCTTATAGAAGTTTAAATCTGGCTTATTGTATATCCCTTCATATATCGGATCATTAACATCATTCACATCATCAAGGAAAAGAGTGAGGGTCTGGGTTAATACGCTCCGGCCTGTGTAGCTTTCAAAAAACCTTCGTGCCGCTACCCTTAGAAGCTGTAGCGTTGCAAGCTCATTAACATCGTCTACCCTGAGATAATTCCTTATTTCTGCTTCTGTTAGGGTTTCCCCTGTGGGCGCGGTGTTAATTTCCAAACCAGACATTTTGCCTCCTAGTGAAAAAGTAGCGTCCCTTTTGGAACCATCTTTGGAACGCAATATGAAGTTACGTTCTGCTGTCTATAGTATGGCCTATCAGTTGGCGACCATTTCCCTTGCTCTATTGCTGAACTATAGATGTTACAGCTATAAATTGACCGAAATAACATCCTATTATCCGACACAATTTCATTATCTACAACCACAACGAGCAAAAATGCCATCAGCATTTGAATCTTCCGCATTTCCGCATATTACGCTGTCTTTCCTTTGCTTGCTCAAGTCTTTCTTTGGCGTTATCAATTCGTTTCTTTTGAACTGCTTCCCAGATATACCAGCCGCAAAACGACAAGAAGACTAACGAAAAAACGATAAACGCCGCCGTCAAACGCTCCTGCATTTTTTGCTGTCTTATCTTTCTCTTCTTGTGAATGTCTTTTAGATATTGCTGGTGTGAGCGTTCACTTTCACGCCGAATGGCTTCAGCAGTCCTCCATACATCACTCATCCCCATCATTAAGAGATGGTCTTTCAGCTTATTTTCGGTGTCTTTGATCTTTCTCCGTTGGATGCTTAAATCCATCGCTTCTTTGGGGGTCAAAGGCCGCTTGCTTTTAGTTTTCTTCTCCCATTTATCAAGTCGTTGTGCTGTCTGCCCAAACTTTCCCAAAAGACCAGCGGCATCCTCCGCATTTTGCTTGGACTCTTTAAGCGTGGATATTGCGCTGTTTATCGCGGATAGGGCTGAACCAATCGCCGCCAATTCTGCAAACATAAATACCTTTTACTAACTTACAGTTTTGGCTCATTGGCCCATCTTGGCTAGATTTAGCCCCTTAAATTATACACTTTTTCTTGAAGCAAAGATTTATTTGAATTATTTAAAAAAAAGATAACTATTTAACCCAAAAAGGGTTGACATATAATATTATTTATAAGAATATAATCACATCAATTAACAAAACAGGGAAAAAAATGCTTACACTGCTTCAAAACACAGATAAAACAGAAACCGGATACGAGATTGGGTCTCTTTTAAGCAGAGGAACCTTAAAGCCTAAAAAGACAGACGGCGTTTGGACAAAAGAATATGTTTGGAAATCAGAATATTTCAAGCACTTTCAACCAGTTGCATTTATTGACACAAATGATCTAGACGAGGCTTTTCACTTTCATAATATTGGCAGATCAGACAAAGTGGATAAAATAGTTTTCTCTCACCATAGTATGTCCATTGGTGATCTGCTAAAGAACTCTGAAGGTGAAGTGTTTATGGTAGAACCAGCGGGATTCACAAAAATAGAAACAGCCTAAGATTCAAACAGTGTGTACAGAAAGCCCCTTTTTAGGGGCTTTTTTTATGTCTGACACCAATTCAAGTTCCGGCTTTACCCATCTCTTACACAACCAAACATTATTTCTTAGAAGCATTATCTGAGCTTTCAGCCGTCCACGGTTATCGCCTCTTGATTGCTTATATTGAGATTCAAGAGATAATATTATGTCATTCAAGATGGTTTGGTAGGCCAATCGTTATCGCCTGATCCGTCCATGTTTGGGGATTTTAAATTTGGGAAGTTTTCATGCTTCGTTATATCCCTGAGAGCTTGCCTGTATGTTTTCCAATCTTCGCTCATAGTTACATCACTAAGGGCCATGTAATCTGTCTCTGCTAGTCTTCTGTTTCTTTCTTCCCTGTTTCTTGCCGCTGTCTCGTTATTTAACGCTGTTTGTGCCGCTGTTTTCTCGCTGTCTGATAATGACTCTATCTTGTGGAGATACACTATCCCAGATTCAATATACGGATCTACGCTAGTGCTTTTCTGTGTCATCCTGTCGTAAGAACGGCTCAAGGTGACAGGCATCACAGAGTTTTCTGTCATCCAATCAGCGGGTGGGCCGGACTTAGGAAAAGCAACATTCTTGAACAACTCTCTATGTTCTCCTATTTTTTCTACTTTACTGTCTTTTATTATAGCTATCTGCATATTGTTACCTATTTGCGAATTCTTCAGTTGGTGCGGTGAAGTTTGAAGTGTATCTTGCCTTATGAGTAATTCTAAACTCGTCTATATATCCATGCATCAGATAACCTGTTGAATACCAACCGCCAATGGTGAAGTAAGTGTCTGTATAATTTGTAGTGTCACTTGCTGATACCATTTCAGTTCCATCAATATATAATTTAGATGTTCCAGAGTTTCTTACAAAAGCCACATGATACCATGTGTTAGTGCTTGGGACTTGGGACGATGCTGGTTCGTACCAAGTAGTGCCATAATAAATTCCCCACTTACCTGTACTAGAACTACATCCTGCCGCTGGCCCCCTTGTAGTACTGTTTAAAGTGCCGTTAGAAAGTTGAAATATCCCACTTGAAGTGACTGTTAAAAAACGAACAAAGCACTCAATGGTAAAATCACCCGTCCCAAAAGGCATAAACGAACTTGGAGGTATCGTAAGATAATCACCAGAATTATCAAGCTCTAAGCTTGCACTTCCAAACTTTTTTACACTCGTATCTAATTGAGCATTCCCAATCGTAGCTACCATGGTTTTTGCAGATTGGTCAAACATGGCGGCATTAGTAAAATCTACAAGAATCTTTGTTGAGGCGGCACTTGACCCTCCAGAGGTAGGAGTCACTAAGGCTGTTGGTGGAGTAAAATCAGATGTATAAATAGCATTTAAGGACATTTTAAAATTGCTTATATACCCTTCCATTCCGTAACCAGTAGAGTAATACTGTCCGATTTTAAAATTAGTGCTGGTGTAATTGGTTGTGTCGCTTTGGGTAGCAGAATTTATCCCATTTACATAAACTTTAATCGTGCCGCTTGATCTGACAAAAGCAACATGAATCCATTCAAACATTCTTATGCCTGAGTTAGTGGTTCCAACATAACTTGACCCATAATAAAGTTGCCAACCATTAGTATTGGCGGGCCACCAGCCAATCGCTGGCCCTTTTACACCATCGTCTTGTTGAAACAGCCCAACACTACTGCTATTATCGCCATCAAAGTAATACCAGCCTTCTATAGTAAAATCACTGGTTCCTATTGCCAAACTAGAGTCTGAAAAACTTATAGAATCATTGTTTGTTCTGACAAAATACCCTGACCCTCCCATAGTTGACGCATCATAAGCCGCACTAGGCGCAAAGGGTGAGAAGGGTTGTATCTTTGGGGTTCCAGTAATAGATGCAATAGTATTTCCTTTGCTACTAGCATCCATAAATCTGTTATCTCTACAAGTTAAGAGAACAGTGTTAGTTATGTCAGTCAGAGGTGTCGTGGGTTTTGTGAAAGCACCTGTATAAACAGCCGAACCTGTAACACGAAAGTTTGAGATAAACCCATCCATCGTATAGTCATTGCTATAGTATCTTCCTATAGCAAAATTAGTGCTTATGCTTGTCGTATCAACAGCAGATGTCGTGCCATCATTCCAAGTTACAACTGAGCCATCTTTGTATACGGTAACTGCGTTAGAAGATCTTACATATGCTAAATGATACCAAACTCCTAACTGTAAAGTGCCGTTATTACCAGTAATTTTTTGACCAGAGCTAGTATAAATTGTTAATCCAGTGGTATCCCTTTGCGCCATTGCTGGAGAACCGTCCGTGCCAGCATAACCAAATTGAAAAATACCCCCTGATGTAGTTTCATTCCCTGTTAGGAAAATAAAACATTCCACTGTAAAATCGCCTGTACCAAAGGCAAAATCACTATCGCTTAAAGTAAGGTAATCTGAATTATCCTCTTCAAATAAAACCCCCCATTTGCCTCGTTCTGCGCTGAAAGGGCTAAAGCTACCTTGAGTCGGAGAGCCGTTTCTTGTCCAAGACTGCGATGCGCCACTTGCCCCTACACCAGTAAAGGTATTGTTCTGCGCTCCGTTTGAGCCATCAAAATGATATAAGCCTGTGACTAAGGGAAAATCGTCATCTGTTTCTTCGGTTGTTCCCGATCCAGCAAGAACTAACTTACCTAGACTCATTATGACATATCCAGCCCAAGGGTAGATCCGTAATAGGTTGTTCCCCCATCGCTACTGAAGAACACGAATATGTCTACGTCTCCGGCTCCAGTTGATAAGGTGGGAGCGGTTCCCCCTGCAAAATCAACCGATGCAGGGAAAGCTATCGTTCTGTTGCCTGTGCCGTCCTGAGTTACTTTTAAAACGAAAGCGGATACGTCTCCAGATGATGCGGGATTGCTCCATGTGAACGTGCCGATATTATGAGCAAGGGTTATTGTGAATAGGCTTCCCGCGCTGATATCTAAAGTGACGGAAGTGCCTGATGTAAGGGCCACCGCTTGTTCTGTCAGTGCGGCTTGGAAATTAGAAACCCCTGCGAAGGCTCCGGCTGTGATAGTTTTATTTGTGAGCGTATCCGTTGTGTTTGTGCCTACTAGAGTTGTGGTAGCCGTAGGCATACTGATTAAGGCTTCAGTATGGTTAATAACATTTGATGCCGGAACAGTTAAATAGTTCCCCATGTAGGCGTGTGAGCTACACTGATAATATAATATGCTTGGTGTGTCTTCCGTTACGGCTATCTGCGTATAAGCTCCAGAGCTTCCAGCGGTTCCGTTTGTTGTTACGCCAGAAGTGAAAGCCGTTGTTTTGTCTGCATCTAAATAAAACCTGAAAGGATGGCCGCTGTTAGAGCTATCTGCTTGATCAAAGCGGTATATGTATTCACTGGATGAGGTTACGTTATCCGCACCATGTAGCTGAATAGCTGGGGACTCTACGCCATCTAAAAAATATGCGGAACTGCTACCATCACCGTTATAGGGATGGGCGGCTGTCTTAGTTCCCACTGTGACCGCTATCGTAATCGGTGCGCTTGTGCTTCCGTAATTGCCGCCAACCGCATCAACTGGGAGAACGGTATCGCTACTGAAAACATTTTTTGATACTTTAGTTAGAGCCATCCATCCACTCCATTGGGCTGATTCGTATTACCCCACGCTTAAACTCTGCTACCCTATCATTGGTAAAAATATTTTCTGCAACACACGCTGTCATAACATCATCAAACCTTGAGCTTTCTACATTTACTTTTGCATCTCTATTGTTCATCAATAAAGCA
>MDSX01096513.1_pt1 | contig 30160 bp, 7 predicted proteins | sample 811141 | NCBI WGS metagenome assembly MDSX01 (sample SAMN05326642, study PRJNA326480) | marine metagenome | isolation source: seawater | place: Atlantic Ocean: South East | collected 2010
GTATTGTTATTTACAACTGCGGCACCCGAGCCGCCGCGTCCTGATACTTCACTTAACGATCTAAAGTACGTATTTCCACCTGCTTGTCGTGGAGTAGTTCCGCCGCCTCCAACTACTACGTTGTATGTTGCTCCAGGCTGTACAGAAACAGTCTTAACACCATAACCACCTCCTGATGCTCCGCTACCACCGTTAGTTGTACCGGCTCCGCCTCCGCCAATTGCTGAAACAGAAACTTCAGTAACATACGAAGGAGCAATCCACTTATATATTCCAGGAGTATCTTCTGTAACCGAAGTTCCAGTATTACTTAGATACTGTATTTGGGGTGGTGCAACTGATGTGTCGTTAACAATAACATTTGCTCCATTACCTGTTGACAACACAATTGGACCTGAAGTACTACCAGTTCTAAGTTGTATATCAAATGTTTCAGTACCTTCTGTATTACTATCCGATTTTAATATTTTAGTAAACGATCCGTTTCCTGAACCGTCGAGTACAAATGCATCTCCTAATGTACCGTCAATAAAATCAGCACTATTGAAGCTAGATGATCCTACTACAGTATAAAATAAGGTTGAACCGCCTGGAACGTTAGATGTATTAACTGTAAATGTAATACTCTGTCCTTCATTTACTTGAGTAGAACTCTTTGTAATTGTGTAAGTTGGTGTTGGTGCAGGTGCTGCTCCTAATGAATTATCAATTATTGTAATTACACCAGTAGAATCTACAAAATTATTTCTTGCTGCATCTGTGTATAATCTCAATCTAAATGACTCTGATCCTTCAGTGTATCCGTCAGCAGCAACTTGTCGATTGATGGTTCTTTCTGCTTGTGTATATGCCGCAGTTATAGTAATATCGCCAGTTAGAGCACCATCAGAAAAATCTTCTGCTAGTACATTTCCACTTACAACTTGAGTATCCCAATATAATGTAATAGGATAATCAACATTTACTGCATTTACTATATAATTAACGCTCGAATACTGTCCGGCGCCTGCAATTTCATATTGGTTTGTTGCTAAATCAATACCTATAGAGTATTCTGGATCTCTAGCATCGTCAGGTGGAGTGTCAAATCCAGACAATGCGTTACTAGTAACAAACGAAGGTTCTATTACGTTTACATACGAACCTTTTGCAATAAACATTTGTACATTATTTTCAAGTCTACCGTCAACATTATTATCAACATTATTATCAGAAACTGTATCGTTAAATTCAATTCTAAATTCAATGATCGATGATGAAGTTTCTCTTGCTTTTACATTATACTGATTTCCAGCATATACTGCACTATATGTTCCAGATCCAACTTTACTAAACACTGTTTGATAACTTGAAGTTAAATCATAATTACCTATATTAGATGTAACTCCATTTCCAGTAGTTTGAGTATAATTAAATACAACTGTTCCAACTTCGCCGCACAAGTCAGACCAGTCAAGACCTTTTTGTGTTTGAGCACCTGAGTTAGAGCAAGAAAATCTTATTTCGCCGCCGGTATTAAAAAAGTGTCTTCTATGATCAGCACTATTAAATGTAACTCTAACTACATGGTATATAAGTCCGTTCCACGACGCTGTTCTAACATCGGTAATCATTAATTTATTTTCAGCTTGCGACGGGTGTACTAAAAATTTATTTGACTCTACTTGAGAAATAATGTCTTCAAAGTCGTCAATACCTTTCTTAAACCCTGTAGGATCTGAAACTACGTCACCGTCGTCTTCAATAAAATTACTAGTATCTTCAGCAATAACATTTAAATTTGATACAACTTCAGCAACAGATAAATCTCCAGGACCTACTTGGTGTACTCGAGCATTTAAAATGTCAGTGTATATATTATTAATATCACTAGCACGTATTATTCCGTCTAAAGCATCTACTTGTGAACTTGCAAGACTTTGTCCGTATCCATTTTGACCAGCTCCTGTGCCGTGTATTAATGCAATTCTGTTCTGTAGATTATTTATTCGGGCTGCTGTGATCTCTGCCATGACGGTTCCTTATACTTTAAGTACGCATTCTACTAGTTTTTCGCCTTCATAACTGTTACTTTCTAATGCAACACCCACTAAAGACCCTCCGTTAATTGCGGTTCCGGCGCATCCATTATCATTTACATATACTGCATCGCCTTTTGCTACAGCACCAACAATACGTACAGGAAGTCGTCCTTTAAGTCCAATGTATTGTCCATCAGCATCACTGTTCATCATTATAGCAGGATCAGTTGAAACTACACCAATTGCTATGCAACCTGAATTAACTGGTTGTACTTCTGCTTCGCCTCTACCAACACAAACTACTGTGCCAGGAGCAAGTTCTTCTGCTGTGGAATATTTTTCTGCTAAGTCAGCATATCTTGCACTAGTAGCAGTACCTTGAAATAAGTTTGCTGCTAAATTTCCGTCTGCTGTTCTTACTGCAACAGTATTGTTAGATAATACCTGGCTTCCAGGAGCATATGAATCAGTTGCATATTTTAATTGATCTGATTTATCTGCTATGCCTCTAAAGTTTACAGCGTGTACATCTTTCCATCTACGTGTATCCGTAGTGCCATCATTAAACCCTATGTCAAACGTATTATCTGCACCAGGTAAAAATCCTATAGAATTCATTCTATCAATTTCAATTAATTGCCCTAGTCCATTAGTAGTTTTAAATATAAGGTTGCTTAACGATCCGTATGCATTTTGTATTATACCATTGCCAGAGGCGTCTACATTTAATTGTAATTCATTATTATCACCTAATGCTACACCGTCACTAGGAAAGTTAGTTGTTCCTGTAAACGCAGGACTTGTTGCTAAAACAAAATCTGATGCTAAGTTGCCGCCCAATCTAAGTGCGTTTGATGCTGTTCCGTGATATTCAAAATCTCTGCCAGTAACTTCTGCACTGTTTGTAACACCAAGATCAGCTGCCATTGTCCATTTAAGTGTTAATCCCTTTTTAATAGAATCAAATCCTGCAATAGCATTACTTGGATCAATTGTAAATTCATTTGGACTTATAACATAAACAACTGAATCTTCAATAGTAGCACCAATAACACTATATGTTACATTGTCAGTGCTAATAAGTTCTAAACTTTGCATTTGGGTTAGGCCTTCGCCTGCGTTTTGTGGTCCAATTAATATATAAGAAGTGCCGTTATAAACATATAACTGTTCATTAGTACTATCCCACCAAAAATCGCCAACTGTGCCGCCTGATGGTTGTGCGGATGCTGCTGTTGCGCCGCCTGTAGCTTTCCATGCATTGCCGTCGTAAAACTTTAACTTTGTGTTAGCACTATCATACCAAAGTTGTCCGCTAAGTGGACGTTGCGGAGCAAGTGTTCCGGAAAAATTTTCTAACAAATATAAAAAGTTTTCGTTTTGAATTTCACCGTATCCGGCATAATTCTTACCTATAAATTTTAAATCTGTAGTTTGGTCAACAGTTCCGTCCTCAACTGTTGTTAACAATGTATTGTTGTATCTATCTATTTGATATGCCATTCTTATCTAACCCCTAGTGCTATATGTTATTTATTCGTTTAAAATGAATAAGGTGTTGTTGTGCTTACATGCTCCCAAGTGGTGCCATCTGACGTATATGTCATCAAAGTTCTTGTTGGTGTTAGTATAACACTACCACTTGCTGTATTTGATGCAACAACGTCTTGTATTACAGATTCATTAAGTGTTCCATTTGCATCAACTGCAATATTTGACTTTGTAAGTACGCCTGAAGTATCAGGTGATGTTGTAACATTTACAGCAATGCCCTGCACTGTAGCGCCTGCATACGATGTAGCATGTACTTTAGCAACTTTACCGTTATTCTCTGGAGCAGCCTGATACATTGATTCAATTACTGTTCCTACGTTATTTTCTAATGTTTCTCCTGAACCTAGTCCAGTTATATCCATCGAAAACACAATGTTTTCTCTAGCAGTTTTATCATCAACATATGCTTTCGTAGCAGCATCTTGATTTGCTGTAGGATCTGCTAATCCTGTAATTTTTTGGTTATCTTGTATTGCAATATCGCCAGCTGCGGTAATATTAATTCCGTTATTAGAAACTAATGCAAAAGTACCAATGCTCGGTGATGCTGTTATTGCAGCACCATCTATGTTTATATCATCAACATCTAAATTGTCTAATGCACCTAATCTTTCAAGCTCAGGTGCATCAGTAATATTACGCAAATGTGTATTGTCTAGTTTTACTTCGCCGCCTATTTGATAACTTTTATTAGTTGCAGGACCTAAGTCTATATTAACATTAGATGTCCATGCATCTGTAGACGTTTTCCAAGTAAATTGTTTAATACCCGAATCACTAGTGTCTACTATTAGTCCTGCATCGTCTGCGTTAGCTCCTGTAATCGTTGTGCCATCGCCTGTTTTACCAAGTTCAATGTTTTTATCTTCAACTCTTAGAGTTGCAACTTCGATACTAGTTGATGCACCTTCAACTATAAAATTACCAGTAACTCGTAAATCACCCTCAACATCTAATGTATATTCAGGTAATCTATCAGCGTTAAATATTCCAACTCTAGCAGTACTTGCATCAACGTAAATTGCATCAACTGTAACACTACCAAATAGACTTGATTTCACTCTTAAACTTATATCTTCATCTGTAATTTGATTTTCAATATAATATCTAGGACCTACTATTTTTTGTACTGTGTTTTGAGAAGCACCAACTGTTAAACCACCGTTGTTTGATATTGTTAACGTACCTGTCGTTGTACCATTTGCTGTTGACGGAAGGAAACTGTCAGCAGTTCTAACTATTCCGCCTGCTGTAACAAGAGCATTAGCAGAATTTGCAATACCTCTAAATTTAAAATTGGCAGTATCTATAACATTAATGCCTTCATAAATAATACCGTCCGGATTGTCTGCTGTAACTAATCCAAGTACACGCTGGCTATATACAGGAGTAAATTCTAAGTAACTTATTATTGCTGTGAGCTGATTACCAATATACAAACTAGCAACAGTACGTGCTCTACTTTGAGAATCTAATATACTTTCAACTCTAAATCCTGTTTCACCTTGAGTTTGTGTGTAACTTGGACCCATTAAAATTAAATCTGTACCGTCGTATGCATATACTTGATTGTTAAGACTATCTATCCACAAATCACCCGAAACCATTTGCGGTCGAGTACTTTGTACAAATGGTCCACCACTAGCTTTCCATTGTTCTCCGTCATATACTTTTAATCGTTTGTCACCAGTGTCCCACCAAACTTGACCTGTTAACGGATTGCTCGGAGCAGCACTATTGCTAAAACTTTCAAGTAGTTTAATAAAGTTTTCGTTAAAATATTCACCATAACCTGTGTAATTTCTACCAACAAGTGTAAGGTTAGTACTAGTGGTATCTATCTGCCCATCAATTAAGTCTGTTAATATTGTTCCGTCTGTCTTGTTTAGTTGATAGCTCATTTTATTGTCCAGTATAAATTATATAATTAACAGCTAAGAACGGATTCATTACATCTATTTTCGCACCGACCAATTCTGGATTTGATGCTGTTCCAATATTTGTAAAATCACCTGTACCAGTTACGCCGCCACTGTCAATACCACCACTTGATGAAAGACCTTGTGTGCCGCCTAATCCTGGCTCAACTGTTAAGTTAATTGCATTATCATCTGCAGGGGTTCCAGCTGCTTCTCTTAAAGCGTAATACTGATTACCACTTGCACCCTCTAGATCATGCTCGTGTTCTGGCAAGTTTTGTTTTCTTATTTGTATATCTTCTTGCCCAGCATTTCCGCCTAGTGCATCTGCTGCTGTATTTGTTACTCTGTTAGCAGAAACATCATTCATATTATCTAAGCCTAATGCAAATCTACCTCTAAAATCAGGTAATCCAAAAGTAGTAGCACCGTTATTTTCTAATAATGATCTATCTTTAAATGAATATCTAATTGCTTCAAATAATACACTATAATCCGATATATTAACAACTGCGCCGTCACAAAATAACCATCCTGCAGGTAAATTAATTCCGCCAAATGGAGCAATAACACCTGCTGGAACTAAAGGTATACTACTTAAAAATGTACTTTTGTTAATTTTGTATACGCCGGAATCAAACCCGCCGTTAGTAGTACGTTTGTTTATAAGTATTTCGTCTTCATTATTTGCAAATGTTAAATTAGTCTTGTTAGATATGAAGCTATTTGCAATATTTACATTAAAGGTTTTTGTAGTTCCGCCTGTTTGTCCGTCAAATTCAAAACTAGTATTATTAACATCACCTGTTAATTGAAAAGTAGTAGCAGTTGCTAATTTGTCTGCAGATCCTGCTCTGCCTGACACTGTACCACTTACGTTACCTTGTATGTTACCAAAGAATGTTGTTGCATGTACTTCTTCATATTTTTCAGTTGCACTACCTAGTGAACGTAAACTGTTTGAATCAGGTTTAACGTTTCCTGTAATAATAGTCCCTGCATCAAATGCTGCATCATTTGGCGGACCCATATATAGATCTCCGCCTACAATGATATCTTTAGCAAAAGCTGCGCCACCTTTTGTAACTATTGTACCTGTGTTTAAGTCTGTAGTATTAAATACTGTGTCTATAAGCAATTGTCCAGTTGTTGGATCACCAGTTTTAGAATTAATTTTAAGAGAACCTTTTAAATCCAATTCATTTTCAGGTGCTGCTGTATTAATACCAACTAAACCTCTTGCATCTAAACGCATAATAGTATCATAAGTTGAACTACTGTTACGCATTCTAAAATCAAGATTTGATAATTCACTATTTTGTTGTATAATTGCTGATTTGCCTGATGCTTGTAATCCCAACTGTCCACTTGAGCCAATTAGTATACCACTATCATTTTTGATTGATAACTGAAACTGAGAATTAGTTGGTGCATCGCCTCTTAAAAAGTTAGAAGCTGCAACTACTTGATTGTTTACAACTAATGCATCTGCTTTTTCAGCTGTTCCAAAATATTTTAAGTTTTCATTGCCTACTAGTGGAACTGTACTAATATTCATGCCAGCGCCAACACCGTTTGTGAAGCCGGGAATAGTTACTTTAGGGATAAATGCACGACTACTAATAATAATTGCTGTTTGATTTTCAACTTTAAATGATAATACACTATATGTTATGTCATCAGTACCAACAATTGATTCTGATTGTGCGCCAGTAAGCAAACCGTCACTAAATTCAGGTCCTACTAATACCCATGCACTGCCTGTAAACAAATATAACTGCTGTGTTTCTGTGTTAACCCATAAATCGCCTGTGCTTGAATTTGATACTGCTGGTTGATTCGTTGCCTTTTTAACACCACTAGCTGCTATCCAAGTTGTTCCATCATAAATTTTTAGCTGATCAACTCCATCTGTAGTATCATACCAAAGTTGCCCTTCTACTGGACGAGCAGGAGCATTATTGTTAGCAAAATTTTCTAATAGATGCAAGAAATTTTCACTAACTGCTGTTCCATAACCAGTATAATTTTTTCCTGGTAAACTTATACTAGTCTCTGTATTAAGAGTGTCATCGTCAACAATTATCGAGCCTTTGTTAACAGTGTCGGTGTATTTAATTTCGTATGCCATCTATATAACCCCTTACCCTGCCAAACTCTGTACACGAACAGTGTAATCAATTTGTATGAGTCTATTAAGTGATTTCTGTACCGGATGGAAGATAACATGTGTAATTAGCCTACCATTGCCGTCTGCGCTATAACTTCTTAAACCTAACTCGTCAAAAACATAATTGTTTGTTTGGCTTGCTGCTGTGTCAAATGCATCTTGTCCGCTAGGCTCGCCGTAATCAAGCAAACAACTTACAATAATATCTGTATAATTTGTTCCGCTAAGATGTCGAATTTCTGTTTTATTACGAACTGGATCTGTATTGTTTACACTTCTTTCATCAACAACTTTTGAATAAGTTTGATTATAAAGTGTAGCATTTGTACCAGTACTATTTGGTGTTAAGTATGTAATAATACCCGTTGGATCAATACTTGTGCCGCCGTTTCCGAAGCTCATTTCGTATATAAATCCTTGTCCTTGATTAGCTAAACTTTCCGCAAGAGCAATACTCATATTCTCGTAATGAATTGCATTGCGCTTGTCAATGTATATTTTTTGAGATTCAGGATCATATATTTTTATATGTCCTTGAACTAGTACTCCACTTGTATCTTTCATGTTATCGCTCATTTATTTTTCCTATACTGTATTTATTCAGGCAGCTCAGATGTTCCTGCACGTAAGAATCTTGCAATACTATTTTCTGATTCTCCTAATGGTTTAGCAGCGTCATTCCAAAGTTTACCTTGTTTTTTAATAATAGTAACTTGTATTCCTTCTGCCGGCGCATACTTTAGCTCAATTTGTTGTGTAGAAATATCAAACACAACCTCTGCAAAACTTTCTAAATCCCCTTCAGGACTATCAAGCTCATGTACCGGTAAAAATTCATTGATAATATTTTTTCGCATACGTTTGCCGCCAACAAAAACTTCAAGTTCGTTAATAGTTGATGTTGGATTATCAACATCAAATACATTTAATGTTCCATCTGCAATATGATTTTGTACTATTGTAGTGTCTCTGTACGGAATAGTTTTAGCTATATTTTGATCAAATACATTTGATCCCGTTGTATGTACATTTCGTATTCCGGTACCTAATGTACCTCTACGTAATTGACGTAACGTATTACCATCCTTAACAAAATATTCAATTCTTTCTCCATTTACAAAGAGTATACCTGGTAAATTTTGAGGTTTGTTTGGTTCTGCTAATTTACTAGCATCTTCAACTTCAATTCTTAGATCATAATAGTTTAAATCTTGCGAAAGTTTAGTTACTGACGAATCTAAACGCTTAAAATGTGTTCTATTTAATATATCTTTAAACTGTCTAAATGCAAACTTAGCAGTATTTGCAGTAGCAGTAAAGTGGAATACATCAATTACATCATTGGCATCTGGATAATTAGTTAAAATTACTTTTTCTCTACTCTCACTGATTGTATAATCAATTTCAGGAGTAAGAAGTGTTCCATTTTTAATTACCCATACATATTTTGCATCAATTGCAGGTTTTCTTAAAGTTATTTCGCCTACTGTTAATCTTTGATACGTGTTATAATTTATATCGTCTGCTTGTATTGTTATTCTACTTACAACATCATAGTTTATTCTTTCAATTTCAAGAATATCGTGATTAGTAAACTGCATTATTTCTACTGTTTGTCCAGCTGCTGGTGCTGAATTTAACTGTACTGTTGGTGGTGTTAGTGTTGTAAACTGATATTCGCCATCAGTAATAACATATATCTCAACTAAGTCTCCTGGTTTGCCAACATCGTCTGCTAATACTACTGAACTATTTGAAATATCAAATCTCCATTGTAAGTTTGCAACTGTAATTAACTGTCCGTTTAAGTAAACTACAACGTCATCAGTAAGTAGAGAACCCGAAGGCATTTGGAACGTTTCTAACAAATACTCTCTTTGGTTATTACTAGGAATAGTATATTGAATATTATATCCTGGACTTAAAATACTATTACCAACTTTTACAATTACGTTATGTTGTGTAGGTTTTGCATATAACGGAGCTTCTGACATTATAAACTCTGTTTGTGTTCCTGTTCCAGTAAACACATCCTTTTTCATTTGACTGTAATTTATTGTTGTAGAATTACTAAACACAACATAGTAAATTGCTGCGTCTTCAGCAGGCGCTGTATCAAACTCAAATTGTATATTGCCTGTTATTGACGATTCACTTGTAGTAACTGTTTGTTTTACACCGTTAACACTAACAAATACACTAGTGTCTTCTTGCATTCTAGATCTAGTTTCAAAAATAACTGTTGATCCGTCAGCAATATAATTGTCAAAGTCTAATATATTTTGTCCTGCTTGTGCAACTGTAATAATACTTAATGACGCATTAGCAACAAAACTAGCAATAGAATTATTAATTGTTACTTGACTTAATTTCCAATCTATAGTATAATCGTTATTAGCTTCAGATAGTATTGTATTGTCAATTTTTACAAATACCGAATCTGCGCTTCCTGGCATTACACCTAGATCATAAGTTGTAACATTAGTATCTATTCGATAGCTCTGACTGTATATTTGTCCTTGGCCGCCACTTTCTCTAGTATATACTTTTATATCTAATGTATCAAAAATTTGTCCTGGAACTAACTCTTCTGGACCTGCGCTTGCGGCTGCTGATATAAATCCGTCACCGTCTGTAATTATATCTTCAGCATTTGTACCTGTAGCAGTTGTATAATTTAAATCACCGCCTGATAATTGTGTATCATAACTATTAGTATCCGGCAATATACTTCCGTCACTTGTAGTTTTACGCACAATAAACACATCACCGTCTGATAGTTCTATTCCAAGATCTTGTGTTTGTATAATAGTAGTTGTGCCGTCGCCTGTAATAGTTTGAATAATAGCATTACTGTTTGCTTCGGGTTCTTCAGTTCCAAAATTCGGATCATCTAATCTAACAAAAGGATTTGGATTTGGCACAGTGTCACTTGCTGCTCTTCTATATACATTATAAGTAACTCCTGCTTCTAAAGGTTTTGATAACTGTACTGCAATAGTTGATCCATCTGATGTAAAGATTTCATCCTCAAAGAAATCATCAAATTCATCCCATTGTCCTAAATACCAGCCATCGCTGTCCCAACCTGAGACTCCTTTAAATTCATAACTACGTACTTCAACTCCGCCATAATCAATTCCGGTCATTAATTGTGTAAGTTCTTTTCCGTACATATCAGCAAGCGGATTATATGAATGTAATATTCTGTCTTCAGCATGTAACATACTTAAAGGTAACTGATATTTTATTTCAATTATTGCATCTAGTGCTGGAGGAGTAACAAACGTAATTTGTCCTCGTTCTCTAGTATATGTTTTTACAGTATCTTTAATATTTTTGTATGTATACTTACTGCGTAACTGCTCATTATTGTTAATGAATACCGAAACTTTATCGTTATTTAGATCCATTGGATAAGGAAGTTCAAACACAGTATCAAAGTTAGTACCAGTATGTATAGTTTGTTTTTGAATCGTCTCGTATGTATATTCTCCACTTAGACGATCAAATTTTACTCTAATATGTGGTGCTCTTACTAGTCCATTTCCTAATATAGCAGTTGCCGTTGCATCTGTACCTGTTTCACTTCTAGGTCCTGCAATAGTAAGTGTTGGCGCACTTGTATATCCATTTCCAGGATTAGTAACAATTATTGAAGTTATTTTACCGTAACCTAACACAGCCTTTGCTGTTGCGCCTGTGCCACCGCCGCCTTCAATTGTAACTGTAGGAGTAAACGTATATCCAGATCCACTGTTTGATATTTTAATTTCAGTAATTTGATAACCTAAGTTATCTCTCCAATATTTTCTAGGATAAACTGTTGTATTATATTGATCACCAACAATAGTATTTTCAGAAATTGTTGCAGAGCTTGGTACAATATTACCAATTGCTTTATCAAAATAAGGTGCATTATCAAAATCAGAAACACTACTTAAAGTATTTTCAATATTAGTATAATTGTCAACAAACTCTCTTATGTTTACACTATATGGTTTAACTTCTTTAACATAACTTTCAAAATCGTTAAGATTATTATATTGGAAAGTTGTATCTTTTTGTAGCTGTCCTAATTTATGTGTTGCTGAAATAAAACTAGTTTTAAACATCCAATCAACATTAGGTTGCTCTGAAAGTACATATCTTAATGAACTGAAAAATAATTGGTTATATTCAATTTCTAAATCAGTTGTAAAAATATTATCTCTTAGTGTTTCAAATATAATTCTTAATTCTTTATTTGGATTGTTATCGTAAAAGAAGCTATCATAACTTTTGTTATCAAATCCAGTAGTATTTTTATTAAAGTCATAAAGGTTATCAAGAAACTGAATTGTGCCATTTTGTCTACCAATTGTGTTATAGTTAATTGTATAATCTTCAGTATCTTGGCTAGCTATTTTTTTCAATAGCAGCCAGCCGCCTGATCCAACATTATCAATTTTTACAACACTACCGATACTGTCATTTAATCCAGGTAATTCATATGAATTACTAACTCTATAATCAATATTTGTAAATTGATTATATTCTTCAGCATACCAATCTACATAGTTCCAATACGCTGTTACGTTATAACTCTGTACTGAACTCCTGGCCCACTTTTTAGATGTAGCATTCCAAGCATACGTTGCCCATTTATTAAATGCCGTACTGTCTGATTTTACAAGCACAGTAAATTCTCTAACACTTAATCTACTATCATCAGTGTAGTCATCGCCTTGTGACAATACTTCTACACTAGTTATTTGACCTAAATTATTAATTATGATATCTAATTCAGCACCCGAGCCTGGTCCTTCAAATTGATAACTAGGCGGAACTTTATATCCTCTACCTGCTTGATCAACAATAACTCTTACAATTTTACCATTTACAATAATAGGTGTTAATTCTGCTTTAGATATTTTGTTAGTACTAACAAATGTTAATTCTTCAAATGTATCAATAACAGAATCATATTTTTGACTTATTAATGTTGGTTGCGGATCACTTTGTGTTAAAGAATTTAAATTATATTCGTCAACAATAATATGTTGTGAAAGCACAAGATTTATTCTTTCAATTGCTTGTTTTAATGCTTCGATTCTATTAACAAACATTGATTGTCTAGGTGTGTTTTGAATACCAATTTGATTCCCTGCCGGAACTGTTAAGTCTGGTACAGGTCTATTATTAGTGTCTGCGCCAATTAAGCTATCAATCCATTTACGTTCAATATCAACATTTGGTTTACTAGTTGCTAACCCGTCTGATAAAATTTGATACTGCTTATGTTCAAGTTGGCCAGTATCTTCAGTTTCTCGATATTTTATGTTTAATACTAAATCGTCTGATGTAATCAAGTTTTCAAAATTATTTAATACAAATGTATTTGCATTTAATAGACTTACAAATCTATAACCATTCTGTCTTGGTGCTGCAATTAAAGAAGCAATATTTTGAATACTAATATTTCTGTTTTGCTTATTTGGTATTGTCGATTTTTGTGACACCCAGAAATAATACTTAGTACTAAATGCCTGCGCTAGTTCGTCATATTCTAATCTAGCTGAATATTTAGAATTACCGTATAATGATCTACCGCTTATGCCTAAAGGAGCACCGTTGTCAGTGTCAGCTAATTCATCCCATTGTTCTGGTAAGAAATCACTTTCAACCCATTCATATACGTCAATTGACGCTCCGGGTAACAATCTATTCCACTCTGTTTTTTGGAAGGACGGTGAACCCTGATACGGGTAACTAAATCTTGCAGTTGATAGATTCCACCACACCTGTCCAACATATGTATCTTGCCAGGTGCTTGCAGGATCTACAGTTTGATCAACTGTATCACCAACATTATATTTGGCAGGATCATTCGGTACTTTGTACGTTATTTCTTGGTCAGCTACGCCTGCTATCTTTCCTTGTATTGGATCAATGTAATCAATATAGCTTACAATTTCGTTTTGGCGCTTATTATACAAGAATATACCGTCAATTTTACTAATATCAACCGGATTATTACTTGATCGTATAGTATTCCAAGCTGTTGTGTTTTTTGGCTTTCTGTAATCTAGAACTACGCCACGTTTATCACCTACAATTTGATTTGGTATACCAATATAGATATGATTATCGTTTGCTAATATATTTCTACCAAATTCTAATTTTGCATTTTTATATATAAGCTGTTCAGAATATATTAAAGAATTTTCTAAATTTTCATAAACATAAACTGTGCCTTTATCAAGTTTTGCATTCTTAAATGATGTAAATTTATTATCAAATGTAGTTTCAGTTCTTTCTTGTGAACTTGTATCTAGTACATAGCCTGATAGTCTATTTTCAAATGTATCAAATCTAGTTGGAATAAGTTGATCTCCATTCATACTAGAAATAACTAACGAATTATCACTAAACATTAACGAATGACCAAATCTTTCGACTTCTTCGTTATTAGGAGAATTAATAATAGTTGTTGGTGTTGTTATTTCTCCGTCGATAGACCCAAATTGTTGAGTTGAATAATCATAATCATAAATCCAAACTGCGCCTTGATCAGGTGTAATAGTATCATCAAACGGTACACTTACTGCTATTTTATTACCTGCTGGATTTATACTAACTGTTTCAGCCCAACGATTTACATCAACATATACATCAGGAGTATTACTGTCTAAATCATGATTCTGCAATGCATAACTAGATGCAGGTGCTTTAATAATTTGATTTAAAATATATTTTCCTGAAGTTAATCTATATATTGCTAAATCTTTTTCAAATGTACTATCAGCTAATTGTTTTCTACTTGTTACTACAAGCACATCACCTAACTTACTTACATCAAACTCTGAAGCAAATTGTTCTATATTAGATACAGGATCGTATGTTTCTTCAAAAAGTTTTGCAACACCTAAATTCGGCAAATATCCTAAGTAATCAATACCTGTGTTAAGGTCGTTCCATGCTGTATTTAGAAGTGACGGTGCATCGGCACCTGCTGATATATTTGTTGTTGCAGACCAAAATAGTCCATTATACTCAACAATACTTCCACTTCTATAACCGTATGTGTTATCAAATGTTCCTCTAAACAGACTATCTTTACTACGACTCCAACTTATTTTATTCCAATAAACTCTATTTTGTATTTGATCGTCATTTATTAAAGTTGTTTTGTTAGCTTTATAATAGTTGTCTCTCCAAACTACAATTTCATCTTTGTAGTAAATTCTATTAATTTGGTACTCGCCTTTAAAACTATCTGTTGGACGTACACCATGATTATAAATTTCAATTGAGCCCGGATTTGTTCTCCACTCAAATGGTTCATTTCTTGCATCGCTTGTTGGTTTATTACTAACAAGAAGTTTGTATGAATTTTCATTTTGTGTAATTTTAACTTTAGATCCAAACTGTTTATCTTTGCCTGCATATTCAGACACTAGCACTGTTTGTAGTTCGTATAGTCCAACATTATTTCTTGCATAAACATTAATAGCACCTTGATTTATAGGACCCGGTGTACCAGTATTGTCTGCCTCAATATTGTAAACTTGTGTATAATCTTTGTTAATACTTGTTGGTGGATTTGGAAGTCTATCAATTCCTGTAATAATGTTTTCATTAAAGAAGAAATATTCTTGATCAATTACTGGACTTACTAAATCCCAAGTCTTAGTTGAATCAAATTGTCTGCCTGCATCTACTAATAGTAGCTTACCGACAAAATTAGTTCCAATTGCAATATCATTATTAGTATCTACAACTGTACCTATAAGTTGATTTGGGTCGCCAACACCGCGGATGTCTTCGTTAGATAATCTCTGTACTTGGAACTTTCCAATGTTAGTAAGTTGCTCCCACGATCCCGAAGTAACTTTAACATAAACTCTTACTGAGTTAAAGTTTCTTTGGTAATACATAATTTCTGCTGTACTTGTATTAGTTGTAGTTCTTGCTAAGCCGCCTTGACCGTCACGCGGTATTTGTACATCTTGTATAGTATCCCAATTACTATTTTCTGTCCAGACACCGTTATCAATATAATATTTTGCAACTGGTTCAAAGACATTACCTTGGAAGTCAAACTCTGTAAAGTCAAAATCAATATACCCGTCCCAAAGATCCTCGACTATTTTTTCACCGTTAATATCAGCTTGTTCAATACTAGACAAACTAAAATCATAGTCTGGATTGTCAAATATTTTTACATTAGCAGTTACATTACTACCTAGAGCATTATTAAATCGTGTTTGGATTTCATTACCGTATGATTTTGAAGTTCTTATTACAAACTTAGACGAGGGTCTAGCTGTTTCAATACCATTGTTATCACCTAAAAACGACAAATGCTGAATAAAACTTGTTTGGTTTTTATTTAAAACATATGGTCCAATATCAGCAATAGTGTCTTGAATATTATCATACAAATTTACTAAATGATTATCACTTATTTCTTGAATTGTTCTAACATCAGCATACACTAAGCCTCGTCCAACATCATAGTATGAACTATTGTTTGAGTATGTAAATTCATTACCTGATGTTGTAGATGTAGTTTGTGGTACTGCATCAGATCCAATATTAAAAGTTTTAATTAAAAAATAACCTGCAACTGCGTCAGTAGTATTAAATGTGTTTTCTTCTGTGTAGAATCCTACAAAATCGCCCCTGTCATTAAACATTTCACCTGTAACTGTAAACAGTCCATTTGAATTTTTAATGTATATAACTGCACTATCACCTTTTGTAGATATGTATGCAATTTCTCCTGAGCCAGTATCAGTTTCTAATACATCACCAACTACTGGTAATGTTACAAATGCGTCTATAAAGAAAATATTGTCAATTTTTTCTTGTATAATATGTTCTTGTGATAAAAATACCGATGTTATTTCTGGTATGTTGTTATCAAATGGAAGATATGTATCTAATGTCGGATATGCAAAACTACGCTGGTTCCAATATAAGCTAATACCGTCGCCTACTGCGGTTCCGTTATACATGTCTTTTGGTGCTCTTACAAGTAAGTGATCTACTATGCTATTTTCTAAACCAGGATCACCTGCTACTATTAGTGTTAGCGATGTAGAATCTGAATTTTCTTGTTCTACCAAGTTAATATAAGAATCAAATGTACTGTAAGGCTGATCTTGTATTTGTGGTAAAATTTCTCTATTAGCTTTCCACAAACTTTCTCTATATCTTACAATATCGTTTTTATTATAAGTAGCATCAGGATCAAAGTTACCTAAGAAACGAGTCTTAACTTTGCTTGCATTAGGAGAACCAATTATTAAATATTCACCGTCTTTGGATACATCTACACTAGCACCAAAGTTTGCATTTACAGGATCGTAATATGTAAATGGATTAGTTTCTTGTACCCAATATGAGCTAATTTCACTATCGCCAAATTGATCTCCACTAGTATGCGGTGTTACAACCCTCCAATATGTTCTAGTACTATCGGCATCATATAATGCTAAATCTCTTGCTTTATATGCTTTGTTTGGTTTCCATTCTTCAATTGTATCAAAAGGTAAAATCTCTTGGTCTAACTTTAATTCCCAATTTTCATTTGTTCGTCTATAATATTCAATTTTTCCATTATCAATAGCTGAACCTGATATAAACAAATTTTTATTATCGGATGTTGTAATAATATTATTAGAATATTGCTGAAGTGTTCCTTCAAAATTAGAATTATTAACAATATCTTGTTTTTTACTAAACTTAGAATTGTTTTCTAACACTGCCCAATTATTATCAACATAATTTTCAATCCAAAAACGTTGCTTTGGATAAACACGCTCTTGTGCTAATTTATTAGCAGCATCAATATCTAAAACTCTAACCGATCTTAATTTTGTTAATAAAAACTTTTCGTCAATAAAGTTTCCTGTTGGCAATACATCGCCTGGTATTCTTATAGTAATTTTATTAAGATTTATTTTATCAACAATATACAAGCCGGTAAGTTCATACTCGTTTGCAGACCTAATACCTACAATATCACCTGCTTGCACTAGGCCGCCAGCCCATCTTTCTATAGTAAGATCATACAATCTTTCGTTAACATCATTTATTGTTTGAGTATCGGTAAGAGCTGAAACATATGTACCCACTTCAATATGTTGGAATACATCCCATGGATTTTCGCCAGATTCATTTACCCAAATATAATCACCTAACCCTAGTAAGTTAACATCACCAGTTGATAATTCTTCTTTGGTACCAGCTACAAAAGTAACATCATCTTCTCTTACAAATCCGCCCGACTTTACATATTCATCTGTTATGGGCTTAGTTTTAAATGGTGCATGATTATAATCTGCTGGTTTATTATAAACCTGGTACGGAAGTATTCTATAAAACTTTTCGTAATTAGTTTCTGGAAAAACATTTACTAATTCTACTACCTGCGGAGATTCGGTAAATTCTTCTTGTTTAAAATTAAATTCAACATGTTTTACTTTATCAACTGATCCAAATCTTCCAACTTGCAATGCCCATTCTTCATAAAATTCTAAAGAATTTTCTCCTGCACTGGATAACGAACCAAACAACTTTGTTAAAGCATTTTTAGTTCCTTTTTCTTGTATCATTCCCTGATAGAATTTATATTGACTTACGTCATCAGGAATAATATTTGCTAGATATTGTCTCTTTTGAAATCCAGTTAAATGCTTTGCCATTTTTTGTAACTCGGCATCAAAACCTTGCGTATCTAAACTATAAAAATCTGTTATTTGATTAATCCTATAATCAAAGTTTGTAACAAGTTCTGATTCAGGTTTTTCGCTTAATCTGTGCCACTGTGTTGTTTCAAATTTTGAACTACCAGGAACATTAGAAGTAGCAACATAGTAGTATTGTTTATACTTTACTAGACTTCCAATTACATAATCTTTCCATATTTGCCAATCAGTTACTTTAGCATCGTCAAACACAAATCCGGGTATGTTTAATCCGCCGTTCCAGTTATCTGCTCGATATCCTGAAAGTTTTATTCTTTCTTGCCTGTAACCGGAATATGGTTGGAATATAATATCATTGAATACTGTTTTGTTATCTAATAATACTACATGCTCTTTTTGTACTAACGGAAGTATAGCACTGTATAATCCTTCAGTTGTGTTAACTGTCTGAATACCAAAACTATTTTCGTCACGGTATAAACTACTAAATTCACTGTCTAGTGGCAAGCCGTTAGCAGTTAGTACACTATATGGATAAAACTTATCATTAAGATCATCAACAACATAATAATCTTTCTTAAAGTTAAATTTATTAGCTGCTGGAGATATTGTAATAACTGTTCCAGAGGACCAACCTTGTGTTGTCCAAAAAACAAATTCTTTTGCTGCCTGGTCCCAATTATTAATTTCCTGTTCTTCGACATAATTAAAATCAAAACCTAAATCGATTAGTCTTTTACCGTAACCAAGTAAGAAATCAACTACACCTTGTGAGTTTGTAAACGAAGTTCCGTATGCAAGTTGAGTTGGTTTTAATACATCAAAGTTACGTTTAAAGAAAACAGTTTTTCCTCCTACTGTTGGAATCTCTGGTAGTTTTGCTAAATTAGTTGTGTTAAAAGTTTCACCACTAGTAAAGGTGTCGGTAACTCTATAATAGTTATTTTGGTGTTCAACTATTGTATCTTCAACTAATAGCTTTCTTTCAGCCCACAAAGTAGTTGCTTCTGTTATTCCGCCAACTGTAACTGGTACTGATTTTGTATTAGGTATAGGTTCGTAATATTCAAAATACGGATTATCATTATTATATCCCCGTACTGTGTAACCAATTGCTTTCTTTTCGATAACTACACCACTATAAGTTGCAACCTGTTGCGGCGAACTAGTATTAAAAATTATTTGGTAGTTTTCTTGCGGAACATATATTCCACCTTCTTCAAGTTGTTGCTGCGGGTTTCTACTATCAAGTATTAGATTTAATTTTTGCTTGTCTGTAAAGCCGCCTAGTTTAAATCCTAACTGGTTTTTAATTCCTTTTAAGTTGTTTTGATAATCTTGATAAACTGTAAGAATATCACTTGCTACTAAATTATAAATGTAATTTATTAAACCGGATGTAAGTATTCTTGTATTATCTGCATATGTATTAGGAAATACAATATCGCTTAATTTAAAATTAGAATCAGTTGCAGTATATACTTTTTGACCAGCTAAGTTAGTTTTAACTCTTGATAAATCAAACCCTTCGGCCATTGTTTTTGACGGCTGATTAAGTAACATACTTTTTATTACTGCAAACGGATATTGCGAACTTCTACGCCATGCAGTTTCTACAGGGCCTTGGTCACCAAATTTAAAATTATTAACAGACTGTCTAAGAATAAACTGTCTAATAAATCCGCTTTGTTGTGGATTTTTTAATTTTCCTTCTTCGTCAGCTGGAATAAAACCTAGTATTCCAGGGCGGGCTCGTGTTGTGTCGTAACGAACATTAATTGGATCAGCAATTTTTCCTTGTTCAATATCTCGCCATAGTACTAAATTATTTCCAGTATAAGGTGCTGGACCATAAACTGTATCAAACCAGTCTGGTTTAATTTTAAAGCCTAGTATTTCCCAAGGATGGCTATGAGGACGATCTGTATCAAATGCATATTTGTAAATTCCTCTCCAAAATCCTGGAAGAGGGTTATTATTAGCACTTAATGCATTAGAATAATTAAACGTAAACGGATCTAATCTGTTATAAAAAGTATTATCAGTATAATCGTTATCAACTAGTTTTAACCAGTTAGTAAAACTACCTAATAGTGTACTATTAATTTCAGCATTAGTGAATTTATTTTTTCTAAATTCTCCGCCGATATATGCATCTATGTCGATCGCATTATCTTTATAATCAATTTTAATATTATTGAAAATACGATTTTCAAAATCTAATAGTAAGTCGTCTCTAAAATCAAGATATGCTCTTATGTAACTACCGTCGTGTCCTTTAATTAGAGGTATTCCTACTGGATACGCATCTAACTCAATATTATCTAGGCCGCCGTGAGTACCACCAGTATTAGGCATATATAAAGTTCTATTAAGTCCTACAAACTGGTGTGTATGAATTTCTCCATCGTTTCCTGCATCAAGACTATAATTCTTTGCTGCGTCTGCTGTTGTAAACACTGGATAAAACCAACCCCGTGTGCCTGCATTATTAAATCCTTTAGACACTTCACCGTATATTTTATATGGGCCAGTAGTAGTTGGTTCACTAGTAATATAAGTGTCATCAATAGTAAGCTCAGGTGCATACTTTGGAAATAATCCTAATTTAGTAGGTGTTGGTGGAATAAAGCTGCCGTCAGTAGATTGGAATTCATATATTTCAAGGATATCATTATCTTGCTGATTAGCATTAAGTATTAAATATCCTTCATCACTAAATGTATAATCAACTTCGTGAGTTAATTGTAGTTGATTTAAGTAAACATACACTGCTTTTTCAGTTAATGCCGTAAGTGTAAATAAATTAGTTAATGCATATGTTTGTATTCTAGCATCTAAAATTTTATATTCTATTCGATTATACGGACCATATGCTAACATATCACTGAAGTAGAAAGGTTGTGACTTTATCTTATCTTTATTAACCTCTTGTAATACTTTATCAACATGCTGCTTAATTGGACCGTCAAACCCTAATGATTCAGCAGTTTCTAAAAATACTCTTTTAAATTTAGAATATTCATTATTTGCATAATCTAATGCTTTTACAATATTGAAGTCTTTGCTTGTTAGATGATAAAGTGATAAGTTTAACGGACTTGCATGTTTTACAAACCGTTTACCATACGGATCTGCATCGCCCATATCTCGTAAGTTTGAGTTGCCTGGAAATACTCCTGAAAAGTTTGGAATTTCTTCAACGATACTTCCAACATGATCGTTTACTTCACCTAAAGTAAATTCTCCAATGTTTTCGTTTAGTGGATTTCTTTCTAAGTTAATAGGAAGTTCATAATATCCGTTATTATTTTTAACTGTTGCACTATGTGCTTTGATAGTTACAATGTCATTAACAGATAAATTATTTTTAAATCTAATTAATACACTTTTATCAATTCTATTAATATCATAATCTACGGCGTTTGTTTTTAGAGAATGATTAACAAACACAATAACTTTTAAATCATTTAAATCAGCAGCATTATCAAAAACATCAACACTAAAATCGTTGATTTGTGTTTGAGAAGCTGTGTACTGACGGACTACATATTGTTTACTAGTAGTTGGTTTATTAGACCAACCATTAATGTATTCAAAATCGGTTAACCCTTTGTACTTTTTAAGAAAAGCAGTACTAGTCGATATAGAAGAAATAACTTCTCCACTTTGTATTGTAAACTCATCAGACATTAAGTCAAAGTTAAAAACAATATCTCCAGTATTTTCAATTGTCTTGTATGATAGTGGAAATCCTAGTTCTGAATCTACAACTCCGTCACCTTCTTTATAAGAAAATACCTTTGATCCAATAAATGTACTTGAATCAAAAATTTCTAGATTACTATATTGATCGCCAGTTGACGAACACAAGTCAAATAATGGTGGTTGATTTATTTTTGTTTTTTCTTGTGCAGACGTCCAAACATTGTTTGAATGATAATGAAACGTTTGACCGCTATATTTTTTACCTTGGGTAACAAACACTGTTTGTAATTGTAAAGGGTCAGTGTCGTTAGTTTCAACCAAACTAATTTGTCTTATGTTATTGATTGTAACAAACTTAACTTGATATATTTTACCTGTAACACGAATATCAGTATCAGCAGTAAATAACACTCGCATGCCATCTGCTAACGCTATACCATCAACGTTGTATCCCTGCTCTCCTTCAATTGTTGAAAATACATCTTTAGTAAATACGTCAACTAAATCAATATCAGTTTTAGATTGTACACCGTAGTTAAAAAGTTTTAACCCAGCTTCAAATTCAATAATAGGACGCTTTGCTCTACCTTCTTCATTAATATCAATAGGCAGATTGTTTAATTCATAACTTTTAATCAAAACATCTTTATGAAACCATTTATTATATCTACTCCATGCATTTTTGTCTTGACTTGCTCTGTTTATTATTATATAATCTTTATCATTAGCGTATGCACTTGCATTTGCAAACGGTAAATTATCAAACTTGTCACTGTCATACGGAATTAGTTTATTTTCACTATATGCTGCTGGTATTACTAAATCACGTTCGTTAATAAGAACAATACTATCGCCAACTCCTTCAACATACCATTGATCCTGTTCATATTTTGCAGGAGTAATATCTCCTTGGAATGATATCTTCATTCCATTTGATAACTGTACGCCGTTTGCACTTAGGTAATCTTTTTTACCTAAGATTTCATTTTCAACATCAAGAAAAGTATTTTCTTCAATATCGTATATTCGAATTATTCCACTAGTATCAATTTCATTTTTACTAATGTAATATAACTTACCTGGTGCGTTGAGCGGAATAGTAAATTCAATTACACCCTTTTCAATATACGCAGTAGCAACTTCTTCACCCTCTTCACCAATTTTTACTATTCCATCAGGGTATAATGTTGATACATTATCATCGTCGGCAAAGCTAACACTACCGCTACTAGGGAGAATAATAAATTCTCCCATGTCATATTTCGAGTCATTAGCATCGTATAAAGTAGCATCAAATAATCCGTCAGCCCTTAATCCAGCTGTTCCAGCTGTAATAATTGACGCTCCGGGTGTAAATGATCTACTAATTGAAATAGCCATCGGATGTCCGGGTGTATCAATTTCAAATCTATACTTTTGTCCTCTGTAAAGTTTTAGTGACGGATTTCTAGTTAGCCCATCATTAAACACATATGCAATATTATCGCCTTGATCTTCTGTTGTTACTTTGTAAGTACTTACAATATCCTTACTTTGTCCACGGACTGGAATACTTATCGGACCTTCTGGTACCCAATAGTATTCTCTAAAGTTAGTAAATGTATCCCAATTAATATTTGGGTTCCAGCTATAATACTCAGTTTCATTTAATCTACTTTGATTTGCTGTATTAGCACCAAAGTAGTTAAGTGTTCCGATATAATCATTATAATCCTTATAAAATGTTACATTATTAAGATTATCTTTAATAACTGCTGCGGGCTCTAATTGGTATGATTCTCTATTACTAGTTACATCTCCAATATAGTTGTCACCTGCTCGATAAGATTTAGCAGTTTTACGTCCGACATATCCAGATAATTTTTCAGCTTGGCCAGGCTGTATTAATTGATCTATTGTACCTTGTAAAAATTTTCTGTTTGCTTCTGAACGAAAAAACTTTGGTATTAAATCACTAGCTGATCTTTTATCACTTCCGTTGCCGGCTGGTAATGGGCTCTCATTTTGATCATCGTTATACGCCATTAGTAACTGCTGCCTCCGCTGCTAGATGAATTTGAACTAGAAGAATAATTATATCCGCCAGTTGTTGTAGAAGAAACGTTTTCTGTTGTGCTTGTTATTGCAGATCTTTCTACAGTCGAAACACTTGTAATAACATCACCACTAGCTTGTAGCTCTGATGCTGTTAATTCGTCAATAATTTCAACATCTGATACACTTGCATCACTAATAAAAATTTCATCTATTTCTGATTTTATTTCAAACAAACTACCAAATGTTTGAGTACCTTGTCTTGGAACAATAATAACGCTAACTAGTGCCGGACTTAATGAATTCATAATATATGCACTAAGTTCTTGGAAGTAAAATGTTTCGCCAAAATCCCAATTTTCAATTTCAAAAAACTTATTAACTGTATCAATAATTTCAGTTTTAAGTTCATTTTCGTTTACAACAATATCTTTATTTTTTACTATCTTAAATTTCACTTGTAAATCTTGCTTTGCTTTAGAACCAAAAAGTATTTTGTACTTAACCGGATGAAATACTAATTCGTCACTAATTGATTTTATTTCATTGAGTTGCTTGCCGTATGCTCTAGTTAATTGATCGTTACTAGGTGGTAACGGAAATATTTTTGTTGCTCCATTAAGATATTGTCTTATTTGAGTGTCATAGTTTTTAGTTAAAACAAATGTATCTATGATATTGCTTGCACTTGGGTCAATTCTATAGTTACTATCAGCAACATGAATATACTGGAATTTTAAACCAGAACGCCCAGTAAATGCTTTATAATTTGAGGACAAAGAAGTTGTGCCAGTTACTGTGTTTAATTGCTTAAACACCTGTTCTTCTCGTAAGTAAAATATTTGTCCATTAGTATAAAGACTAGGGGAACCAATAGCAGCCTCATTAGTCTTAAATAAAATTTCGTCATTATCGTTAGCAAAAAATTTATAATCCTCAACGCCGTCAGTAGTTGTATATTTCTTTTGGAATACTGTTTTCTTTTCTACACCTAAAAATGCATTGTTTGGATCAACTATAGTATTGAATAAATCTAAATCATCAGCTGTACCGTCATCGTCTAGATCAAAAAATTGTACTTGTATTTTTGTTGTGTCTACGTATCCTTCAGAATCTCTATATGCATCGCCAATAGCCCAGTCATAATTTTTAGTATATCCTACTGTAAAACCTGGCTTATTATTAATGCTTAATACTTGTATTTTATCTCTTAGAATTTTTCCTGTTTTTGGATCATAAATTTTATCAACATTGTCAAATAAGAATCTTACATCATTTGCGCTTTCAAAAATATATCGTTGATTACGATTAGTTATTGTGTATTTCTCACCGTCAGTTTTAAAATACAATAACCAACTGGAATCAAGATTTGCTCCTGTTGCATCGCCAGTTTTGCCTAGTGCAAATTCTGTTATTGTATTAATATTTTCAGCAAGTATAATTTTCCATTCTCTATCTTCAGTTACATATCTTAATGCAAAATCTTTATAAGCAAAAGTTTGGTCAATAATTTGAATTTTTAAATCATTAGAAAGAGTTTTAGAAATTTTTGGAACTATTTCTTCAATAATACTTCCATCATTAATAATATCATAAAGGACAATGTCACCAATATTTTCTGTAACAGCACTTCCATCGTTTGCAACACTAACTACTTGGGTCCATTTATACAATGAAGAATTTTGTTCTGTTTCATTAGTTGTTAGTTTTCCATTAGGTAAAAAATATTGTTGATTAGATAAACTATCTAATGGAGCTTTAAATTTAATCATAGTTCCAGTTTCAATAAATCTAAAATTATTACTTGTAAAACTACCTACTTTAAATACTGATGTTGAATCCTGTGATGCTGTAAATATGCCAGTATTCCTATTTGTAGATTGGTCGTAACTTTTCCAAACACCTTGTAAATCAATTGTTGATAATCTAGGATATTTGCTAAAATAAAAATTCCTTAAATTAGCTGACTGTATTATACGTTCTATAGTATTATAGATTATGCCTTCAATATCACTCTGTGTATTAAAAGTAAAATCAGTTTTAGTATCAAATAGTTCACTGTAAAGAGCACCATCGTCAGCAAAGACATTTACACTAGAATATTTTCCACTAGGATCTTTTAAATCAAAAAATCTACTAATACCACTTGAAATTCTATTAGTACTTTTTGTTTTAATAATATCTTGACTTACTGCTAACGGTCCAACATTATAGTCTTCGCCTGTAATTAACCTATTTTGTGTATAATATGTTGCTGGAGCATTTTGTCTGATACTATCGTCAGACTCTGATGTTGTAGCATTTGACACTGTATAGTTTAATCTTAATCCTAAAGTTAATGTTTCTAAATTTCCACTACGACCTTGATATGGTATTGAAATATTTACATTTCCAATTGCGTTTGGTGTAATAACTAAATTTGCATTAGCACTAGTTCTATAATAAACTTTAAAATTACCTGTTGGTAAGTTGCCAAAAACACCATCACTAAACACTAAGTTAATTCTATCACCTACTCTAGTAACAACTGAAAATATATTTCTGATGCCTTGAAACAAGCTATTATAGATAATGTTATTGCCTTCAATATTAGAAAGTTTAGTCCAATTTGCTGATTCAAATCCATTATCATCTACATTGTAAAGCCATATGTCATCGTTGTTAATATTTTCTGCATCGACTGCAATAATTTGATTAGGAACAGGATTAGTTACAGTAAACGGTCCTGAGTCTAGTTTCCCCTGACGGAAATGCATAAAAAATCCAGTGTTATTACTGCCTGCGCCCTGGCCGTCATCCCTAAACAAAAATGCCGGGCTTGTGCCTGCAATAGGAGGTTCTTCAACAAGTGTATCGCCGTCGATGTCAGTACTTACTACTTCAAAGCGTGTGTTTACACCTTCTATATTTTTAGAAAATGGAAAAATTGCAGCATCTGTATTTGTAGCATTGAGTCGATATTTTTGTGTTTGTACACCATCAATATTTTGTTGTTTTAATGGATTACCGATTGAGTTTTGTACAGGTAGTGCTGAATTAAGTATTTTAATAAACTGCTCAAAATAACTTGTGTTAGTTTGATCATTCCATTTAATTACTCTTCCAGATAATTTTGCACCCGAACTATCAGTAAGATTTTCTGTTGTTTTAACCGAAGCAATTTTTAATAACCCGTTTGCTGCTTGGTTTCTGCGAGGATTGTAAGACAGCATACGTGCTAGACGTAATATGCTTTCTCTACGTTCTGCTGTTTCAAGAAAATTTTCTCTTGCATTTAAATCAACACGGAATGATAAATTTTGCCCAAGGAAAGCAATCATATCAATTAACGCAAGATATTCACTCGATTCAATATAATCGTTAAAATCTTCAGGATAGTTTTGGCGCAGGTAATTAATCATTGTCCTACGCAGGTTATCAAAATCGTAGCTTTGGAAATCAGCGTTCCTAAAACTTTGGTAAATTCTCTTCCAGTCCTCAGCTATTAAAAGCCTTGACTGCCTATCAGATGTCGACATGTGCAGTTTCCTTGTGTACAATGATATTTATCTGAAAAGAAAAAGTGCGTATTTAATTTATAGTAAGCCGTTTTTCTGATCAAACTTAAATTTAAGTTGTTCAGAAATGTCATACGGTAAGTATGTAACGGAGCATTCTACTTGTATACCCTGTTCATATGTATCAACTACAACATCGTCTACAGAAAGACGTTGATCAAAATTTATTATTGACGTAACATTATCAACAATTGCTTCTTGTATAGAAGGCGTAAATGGTTCAAATAATATATCCCAAATAATACATCCAAACGTTGGATCACTTAACTTTTCACCTTGCCTAATATGGAAATGATTTATAAGATCTTGTTTAATTAATTCAAAATCATACAATGTAAAACCAGTATTTGCAGAATTTATTGTACTAAATCCTCTATAGGTTCTTCCGGATCTAGCAGCTCTAGCTTTACTCGATACTGTTATACGTTTATATAGATTTTTTTCTAACTCACTCATAGTTATATTTACCTATTATGCATTTCCGGGAGTGCCGTCAGCATTTTGCGGACCTGTAGACTGTGTTGGATCTACTTGTGTTGCACTTTCATCTGGTGTTGTTTCGCCTGCTGCTTCGTCTGCTTTAACTGGGGTAGTAGTTTCGTTATAATTTGACGGTCCTTTTGGTATTGTGCCATTTCGAGGAAATGTAAATGATCCGCCTTCAGATGTATGTGCGCTAAAGTGCATAGCATCGTCTAAACTTCTCCATGCGCCTCCCCAACCTAAGCCGTGCTTGTTTGCAATTTCTTTTGTGTTTGCTGGCATATCAGTGATAGGTGCATTGCCCGGACGTGGTTTAAAGAATCCATTTGGTCCATTGTTCACTACAGGATTAGGCCAGTTAATATCAATTGCTGCGCCCGATGCGTGACAGCTCCAACTTCTACTTCCAACAGCTTTTCTGTATGAATATCCTCCCAATCTTTCAATTGTATAAACTTGTTCAAATTCGTCTAAGAAGTTTTGGAAATTAGTAGCAAATACTTCTGCAACTTGTGTACTTAATCCTGCTTTCCTAGCATAAATCGTAACTAATTTTCCTTCTGCGCCATCTGAGTCAAAGGTTGCATCACTTCTTTCAGCAGCATTAGGTGATGAATTTACGGCGCCGTCGCCGGTTCCTCCGTCAAAGTCTGAAACGCTGCCGCCGGATCCTGATACAGTTGACGAACTAGTGTTAACTGCTTTATTTTTATTAAAAATATCAGGTGATATTATTCTATCTGCAGGAATTAGCGTACCTGGCATTTCTCTATCTGTTTCTTCTTTTTTAAATGCTAAAGGATTCATATTTTCATGTTGTGGCCAAGGTTCGTGTTGCGGAGCCCTTGTTAAAATACTTTCATAAGGCACAGGTTGCTGTGCGCCCGGGAACATGTAAGGCAGTGTAACTGTAGTTAATGGTTCTATAGGAGCTGCATCAGTTGGTTCTGTAGCTGCTGTAGCAGATAATGCTGTAAGTGCAACTATTGGATCGCCTCCTTCGGCTGCTGCTGAACTATTTCCACTGTTCCAATGTACTTCTCCTGCATCACCTGTTATAATGCCGGCGGCTTGAATATTAACATTTGATCCTGAATTATGAAAAGAACTTTGTCCAGAAATAACATGATGGGAAGCTGCTGCTTCATGGTGAATATCTTCTGCTGATATTACCACATATTCATCTGTAGATTCGTGTCTAATATTTGCTTCAGAAATTAAATGAACTTCTCCGGTTATTTTTTCATGTCTCCAACCTTCAATAATTCCTTCCATATTTCCTTTAATATAAAATCTACAGTCGCCACCTTCATCGCCACCTGCACCACCGAATGTATTGAGATTAAATCCTGCTGCTTTTATAAAATGTACGCCAGCAGCTAAATCGTGAATATTACTTGCACTTTCTCTATAAAAACTAGCACCACTTTTTTGATGCATTGATCTATCCGACTTCAAATAATAGTCAGCATTTGTATGAACATTAATAACATTTTTAACTGTTAATTTATAATCAAGGTTAACAACATTATCAGACGATCCTACAACTGTAGACTTAAAATCTCCGCCTACATGCATTTTAGTATCAAATTCACTTTCAAGATGAATTCTGCCGCTTTCCTTTGAATCAAAAAGTTTTTGTCCATCACTCCATCTTGCTGTGGCACTTAAATTAATATTTCGACCAGCTTCAATATTAAAATCTCTTTCTGCTGTAAAATTGATATCTGTATCACTCATAACACTTATGCTGTCTTGTGCATGTATATCAATTTTGCCGTCTGAAGTTAATTCTATCCAAGCAGTTCCTCTAGAATTAGATATGTAGATTAAATCTTCAGAATTATGTAAAAGAATTTGGTGTCCTGTGCGTGTTCTAAAACGCATTAATTCGTTATGCGGTATAGTTTCATCGCCGCCGGTTTCTTGATTTAACCTATTAAGATATATCGGCGGGCCGTCTTCTGCATGGGTCTTACGAACAAATTTGTCGTTGCCATCATCCATTACAAAACTA
>MDSX01064853.1_pt1 | contig 30094 bp, 27 predicted proteins | sample 811141 | NCBI WGS metagenome assembly MDSX01 (sample SAMN05326642, study PRJNA326480) | marine metagenome | isolation source: seawater | place: Atlantic Ocean: South East | collected 2010
ATATTCATTTTATGGGCAAGGAACATACAGCGTCAGTGATGATTTTCGTTTGGTTGCTGGGATGAGATATTCAGAAGATACCTTTGAAACCAATGTTACTAATTTTTTCAATGTAGAGACTTTCACAGAAAAGGGTACTTCAGATAAGACTACTGGAAAGATAACGGGTGAATTAGACTTGTCTGATTCAGCGATGGCATACCTATCCTTTTCGAGGGGCTTCAAGCCTGGTGGCAGCAATTTAACATTTGGTTTTACTGAAGCAGAAGATGCTGCTGCTGGCAGACCTTTAGCCCCTGCATTAGTATTTCCTACATTTGAGGCTGAGACAGTTGATTCAATTGAATTTGGCTTGAAAACAGATTTAATGGATGGAAGAGCGCGTGCAAATATTGCAGCTTTTTCATATACCTATGAGAATCTTCAATTTCAAGCCACTGACCCAGATCCCTATAGAGGTGGCGTAGCAAATATTCCTGAATCAGAAATGTCTGGTCTTGAGGTAGAGTTTAAAGGTCTTTTAACTGACTCATTGATTCTAGATATGAATCTATCAATCCTTGATTCAGAGGTCACTTCAGATTACATGGTCTTGGATAATGTAGATGCATACCAATATTTCTTTGGTCAAGAAGATTTGCGTTATGGCCTAAGAGAAAACGTTAAGGGTAATGAATTAGCAAAGAGCCCAGAGTTTTCAGCAGACATTAGTTTAACTTATGAAACAGTGTTTGCTTCAGGGAGTTTATTTACTGGGATAATGCAGTATATTCAAAGAGGAGACTTCCAGCAAAGAGTCTCTAATAATTCTATTGTTGATGCTATTGATTCATATGATTTATTAAACTTTACAGCAAGCATTGATTTTGTCGGAGATAAATGGGGTCTAGACTTCAAAATTCTTAATGCAACCGATGAAGATGGGGTTAATTCAAGTATGACCGATGTTTTTGGGGTTGCTGCAACTGGATTAGAGCTTATTCCGCCTCGTCAATTTATAGTTCGATTGAGCATGAACTATTGATTTAGTTATTAAAACTAATGGATAAATTATTTATTCAAGCAGATCAGTTATTAAGAGATTCATTTAAGCTTGCTTGGCAAGTTTATGAAAGTGGCTATCGCCCAAATTATATTATTGGCGTTTGGAGAGGCGGAGCCCCAATCGGTATAGCAGTTCAGGAGTTTTTAGATGTCCTCGGCGTATCTTCAGATCATATTGCAATTCGCACTTCTCATTACAAAGGAATAGATCAGAGAGATAGTCAGGTTCAAGTTTATGGCTTGAACTATATTATTAAGCAGGTTGAATCAGAAGATTCACTTCTAATAGTTGATGATGTTCATGATACCGGCATATCCATTCAAAAAATAATTTTAGATCTTCAAACTGCTTGTAAAAAAAATACACCTGAAATTAAAGTAGCCACTCCTTATTTCAAACCAAAGAAAAATCAGACAGATAGGAAGCCTGATTTTTATATTCACGAAACCGAGAAATGGCTTGTCTTTCCTCATGAGCTTGAGGGTTTATCTATCAAAGAAATTGTTGAGTCCAAACCAGAGCTCGACGATTTAATTAATAAAATAAAACCTTTCCTTTCAAAGTAAGTATCTAATATGTTTGGGTCTATAATGATCTTTTTATAATTTATCTTTTCAATGCAAAGCGTCGCAACAATAGGTAATGCAACTTTAATCGCATACGATAATAATCTACCTATATTAAGCACTGATCCGTGGTTTGGCGACGAAGATGATGCATATTTTGGCAGTTGGACTTTAAGCCATGAAATTCCAAATAATTATAAAAAAGACATATTAAATTCTGAGTATATTTGGTTTTCTCACGGCCATCCTGATCATTTAAACCCTCACTCCATGAAAAGGCTTGAAGGAAAAAACCTTTTATTGCCTGATCATGTAGGCTCTAGAATCTATGATGATCTCTGCAAGAAAGATTTTAATATTAAGATTTTGCCTGATAGGAAATGGGTTGATTTAAATAAAAATATTCAACTTATGTGTATTACAACCATTTTACAAGACTCAATTCTGTTGATGGCTATTGGTAAAAAATTATTTATCAATCTGAATGATGCTGGAACAAGGGGTTGCACGAGATTTATCAAAAAGGAAGCAAAAAAATTTTTAGATGTTTATTTATTAAGCCTTTCTGGATATGGCGATGCAGATATGATCAATTGTTATGATGAGAAAGGAAATTTTATAATTCCCCCTGCAAAAAATAATACGCTGGTTGGTGAGCAATTAAGCCTTACAGCTAAATCTGTCAATGCTAATCATGTAATTCCATTTAGTTCTCATCATCAATATCAGAGATCTGATTCAATCTGGGCGCAAGAATATGTCACTCCTATTCATGCATATAGCATTGGCCTTCATGAGGATATTAACTTTATTCCCCCGTTTATAGAAATAGATTGCAACTCTGGTTATTTCAAAGAGATTCAACCCAATAAAATTAAACCTTATATTTTTCAACCTGAACAATTTGAGGATAACTGGTCAGATGAATTGACGGTCGAAGATTTTCAAGCAGTAAAAAAGTATTTTATTGAAAAAGAAGTTATTTATAAGAGGTTTGGCTTTATTAATTTCATAGTTGGCAAAAGGCATCATTCTATTATATTGAATAAATCGTTATCAAAAAGAGGTATCCAGTTTGAAGTTCCTAGGTCTAGCTTAATGAAAGCAGTAAATTATGAGATTTTTGATGATTTGTTAGTAGGTAATTTTATGCGTACAACTTTTTTTGGTTTACATTCTTTGTATGATTATGATTTTGCCCCTCTGCTTACTAAGTACGCTGATAATGGCAAAGCGAAAACAGAAGAGGAGGTGAGTAAATATATCAATGAATATAAAAAAAGAGTGGGCCGACAATTTATATTTGAAACTTTCTTGGATAAATCGGCAAATATACTTAATAGGTTTTTAACCAATAGAGAATCTAGGGCTAGAAGGTTGATAAAGTCGATATATTACAAAATTAAATAGTTTTTATGAGAAAAGATATGAAATTAGATTTAGTTGAGAAAGAAATAGATACTATATTAATTTTAGATTTTGGCTCTCAATATACGCAACTTATTGCTAGAAGAATTAGGGAGTTAAATGTATTTTCAGCAATACTTCCGTGGGATATTTCAAGTGAAAAGATTAAATTTTTGGGCCCCAAAGGAGTTATTCTGTCCGGAGGCCCTGAATCAGTTACCGAATCTAATACTCCCAGAATCCCTAAAATTATCTTTGAATTAGATATACCTATTTTAGGTATTTGTTATGGAATGCAGACTCTTGCAGAGCAATTTGGAGGCCAAGTTTCTTCTTCAAAAAATAAAGAATTTGGCCATGCTGAGATTTTGCTAGAAAAACCATCATTGCTTTTTGATGGTTTTAGCTCTGGATTGTCAATTGATGTTTGGATGAGTCATGGTGATTACGTTTCAACGCTTCCAGACGAATTCAACTTGATTGCTGCAACTTCTTCAGCGCCAATTGCTGCCATGGAGCATATAACCAAACCTATTTATGGCTTGCAGTTCCATCCAGAGGTCACCCACACTAAACAGGGCAATACTGTATTGGAAAATTTTACATTCAAGATATGTAAATGCGCAGCTCAATGGAAAATGGAAAATCTTATTGAGCATAGAATAGGAGAAATTCAAGACCAAGTAGGAGATCAAAAGGTATTACTTGGTTTATCAGGCGGAGTTGATTCATCTGTTACTGCAATGCTTTTGGATAAAGCGATCGGAAAAAATTTAATTTGTGTTTTTGTTGATAATGGATTGCTTCGAAAAAATGAAGCTGAAGATGTAAAAAATTTATTCAAAGATAAGATGGATTTAAATTTATTAGTCGTTGATGCAAAGAAAGTTTTTTATAGACATCTAAAAGGTGTCTCAGATCCAGAACAGAAAAGAAAAATTATTGGTAGAACTTTTATTGATGTGTTTGATAATGAGGCAGCTAAATTAAAAGATGAGATTAATTTTTTAGCACAGGGCACAATTTATCCTGATGTAATTGAATCATCAGAGTCAGAATCAAAAGAGGCTAGGGTGATTAAATCTCATCACAATGTTGGCGGTCTTCCTGATGATATGCAGATGGAATTAGTGGAGCCTTTACGTGATTTATTTAAAGACGAGGTCAGGAAAATGGGATCCGAGCTTGGTCTGCCATTGGAGATGTTAAATCGGCATCCATTTCCAGGTCCAGGACTTGGAGTAAGAATTCTTGGAGAGATTTCCCAAGAAAAAGTTTTAATTCTTCAGAATGCTGATGCCATATTGATTGAAGAATTAATTAAAGCAGGCTTATACAATCAAGTAAGCCAAGCATTTTGTGCATTTCTCCCAATCAAATCAGTTGGAGTTGTTGGCGATGAGAGGAGATATGCAGATGTGATAGCGATTAGAGCAGTTGAGACAGTAGATTTCATGACTGCTACTTGGGCAAGGCTTCCATATGATTTCTTGGCACATGTCTCAAATCGAATTGTAAATGAATTGGAGGGAGTAAGCAGGGTTGTTTACGACATATCAAGCAAACCACCAGCAACTATTGAGTGGGAGTAATTTATATGACATTAACCAGAAAGATACGAATTTTTTTACAAAAATTTTTACCTAATAGTGTGATGCGCATACTAGCTTTTATTTATGGAATGCTTTTACCAGCAAAAAAATCTTATGCATCTGCAGGTGAGGACTTAATTATTGCGCAATACTTCAAAGATAAAAATATTATTCAAGGAGTATATATTGATATTGGTTGCTTTCATCCCTTTTGGTCATCAAATACATTCAAATTACATAAACTTGGGTGGATAGGGTATTGTTATGATATAGATCAATACAAGCTCAAAATGATGAAGAGATTCAGGAAAAGTAAAGTAAAAACTTTTTATGAAGCCATTGTTCCAAAAGCCAATATTTTAAAAAAACAAAATTTTAACTATATTAATGTTTATAAATTTTTAACACCTTGGTCAGATTTAGACACTTGCGATTTAGTTACTGCAGAAAATCATTCTAAAAAATATAAACTTGATTATAAGATTTTGAATGTACCTGCAAATGATATAAATACTGTATTAAATGATTTGCCCAGTATAAATTTTTTTAAAATAGATATCGAAGGTTTAGATGAGCTCATATTAATGGAACTGAATTTTGAATTATATTTGCCCGATGTGATTTTATTTGAAAATGTAGAAATATGGTCAGGATCAAAAGAGATACAAAAGAAGCTTGAAAAACATGGTTATGAACGATTATTTGTTTCTGGTTATTCAGTTTGTTACGCTCAGCCTATTTTAGAAAGAATTTAGCAGGTCGTGGTTTAAGACATAATGGTGCTAGGAAACATATTCGCAGTAGGGGTTTCAGAGGCAGTTTTTTCTGTAACTATTGAGTGAGAGAAGTCTGTTAGAAATATTTAAATATTTTTTTAAGATAGATATTAAAACCTTTTATAAATATAATCCTCATTTATACCTTTTAATATGGATCAATGAACATCCCTTTTAATAAACCGCCGCTCATACAAGATTCATCTGGAATGCTATTAGATTCTTTGAATAGTGGAAATGTATCAGGAAGAGGGCCTTTTACTTTGAAAGCAGAAGAGTGGCTAGAATTGAATAATCCACAAATATCTAAGGCACTTTTGACTACATCTTGCACTCATGCGCTTGAAGCCTCTGCCATTCTTCTTAATTTAAAGCCTGATGATGAGGTGATAGTTCCTTCATATACATTTGTCACCTCTGCATTAGCTTTTTATATGCATGGAGCAAAAATACGTTTTTGTGATATTCGAAAAGATACTTTAAATATCGATGAGACTTTAATTGAAAGTTACATAAATAAAAAAACCAAAGCTATAGTTGTTGTTCATTATGCAGGAGTATCTTGCGAGATGGATATGATTATGAATCTCGCCAAGAAGTATAAAATAAAAGTAATTGAAGATAATGCTCACGGCTTGTTTGGAAAATACAAAGGAATGAATCTAGGAAGCATTGGAGATTTATCAACTCATAGCTTTCATGAAACAAAGAATATCAGCTGCGGCGAGGGAGGAGCTTTATTTATCAATAATAAAGATTATCTTGAAAGGGCAGAGATGATTTTAGAAAAAGGAACTAATAGAGCAATGTTCATAAATGGCCAAGTCGATAAATATACATGGGTAGATAAAGGATCTAGTTACGTAATGTCGGATATATTAGCCGCTCTTCTCTACTCTCAGTTAAATTCACATAAAAAAATTCAAGCTAAAAGAAAAGAATTATGGCTAAATTACTGCAATCAACTTTCAAGATGGGCTAAAGATAATGATGTTCAACTTCCACATATCCCAGATCATTGTGAGCAAACTTTTCATATGTTTTACATGATTATGCCTTCAAAAATCCTAAGAGATAGATTCATCAAGTATATGAACTCAAAAAAAATTAGTACTGCTTTCCACTATTTGCCATTACATTCCTCCAAAAAAGGAATGGAAATTTCATTACCAGATCAAGAAAATTGCCCTGTATCTCAAATAATAAGCGATCAAATTATCCGACTACCTTTATTTTTTGATTTGAAACAAGACGATCAAGCGGCAGTGATAAATGCTATTACTAATTGGAACATTTGATTTAATGTTATATTTATTTATGCGTTCATCATTGCAATTTAAATAAAAAATATTTTTATGAAAAATCAATTAACCATTACACCAAAATCAGAAAAACTTGATCCTATAACAATAGGCGGAAATAATCCCGTATTTACTATTGCAGAAATAGGCTTAAATCATAATGGAGATATAGATTTAGCGAAAAAACTAATTGATGTTGCAAGTGATGCTGGCTGCTCCTCAGTAAAATTCCAGAATTTTGAAACTGAGGATGTATATATTCAAGGTGCGAAAGCAGGAAAATATAATTTACTAGGAAAAAAAATTGATATTTATGACTTGCATAAGGAGCTTGAAATAGAATTTAATTTTTTATCTGAATTAAAAGCTTATGCTGAAGGTCTAGGGCTTTACTTTTTTTCTGCGCCGATGGGAAAAGAATCATTATCAACTTTGATAAAACTTGATTGCGATTTGATTAAAATTTCATCCTACGAGGTAACTAATTTACCCTGGATCAGAGAGGTTGCTAAAACAAAAAAACCAATAATCATGTCTTGTGGAGGTTCAAATATTAGCGAGGTTGAGAGAGCGCTAGATCAAATTTATGCTTATCACGATAATGTTGCATTAATGCATTGTGTAATAAAGTATCCTGCTCAAATTGAAGACTCTAACTTAAAGATAATGAGCACTCTCAGATCAGCTTTTGAGTTGCCAATTGGATTTTCTAATAATGGATTTATCAACAATGAGATTATTGATTATAAAGAAATTCCATTTTCAGCTTCAGCTCTTGGCATGGATCTTTACGAAATTCATATTACCCTAGACAGAGAAATGGATGGGGTTGATCAAGGCTTCTCTACGGAGCCAAAAGAGTTGAAAGATATGATGACTATCATTGCTGATACAAGAAACGATTTTTTGGAATCAAAAGATTTATTGATCAAAGATAAATATCTTGGATCTGGTATTAAAAAAACTCTAGATTGTGAGAAATATGTGAGAGATTTTGCATACAAATCTATATTTACTACAAGAGTTATAGAAAAGGGTGAAAAATTAGATGATTCAAATATTAAATGTCTAAGGCCTGGAGAATACAGATCTGGTTTAGAGCCAATGTATTTTGATTTAGCTTGTCAGAAATTTTATGCGAAAGATAAGATTGAAGCATACGATCCAATAGTTTGGGATAATATTACAACTAAGTAATACTATTATGCACTACATTTTTGCTGCCCTTGATAAAGTGCATAATGAACTTGGCACAGGTCATATAACAAGGGTCTCAAGAATTCTTAACTCACTGTTTGAATATCAGCGAAAAGACCAAAATATTTTGGTTACTTTGTTTAGCAATAATTTAGATGCTGTAAATACATATGATGGAATTTACGTAAAAGATTCTATATCGGCAAATAAAGCGATGTCTGAATATATAAATCAATATGATGTAGATGTGGCTTTTTTTGATTGCTTAGATTATTTCTCTGATATTTATCAAGCTTGTATAGACAGGAATATCATTTCAATATGCGTAGATATTTCAGAATTCTCATCAACATTACCAGACTTAATTATTAATCCAGTAATACAAAACAAGAACTCATTTCTTAATGGACCTCTTTACTCAATGCATTATGAGAGTGAAGTAGAAAAATACATTAGTTACAGTGACAGAGGTAATGATATCTTTGTTTGTTTTGGTGGCGTAGATTTTCAAAACTACCTTTCGAAATTAATCCCACTTATTCAGAATTCTCTAACTGATTACAAATTCAATATTGTTGTATCACAACCCTCTGATCTAGAGAACTATAAAAATATTTCAAATAATATTCAATTATATTACAAACCTGATAATTTCTATGATCTTCTAGAGCGTTCCTCTCTTGCTTTAATAAGTGGTGGAATTATTCTTCAAGAAGCATCATATCTTGGAGTCCCTTCAATTATTTTTACTCAATACGATCATCAGTTTGAAGCTGCTAAGAAAAGAAAATTTGAAGGCTCATCTCTTGAAGTATTTAGGCCTGATACAAGCCTTAAAAATATTAGTTCTTTTATTAAAAAAGTTATGAACCAACCCTCGCTGCTTAATCAAGCCTCGTTATGTGGAAGAAGTTCTGATGATGGATTTGGGATCAAGAGAATAATAAATATCCTGCAAATTATAGAGCGCTTAGAATGGGACTCTAATTTTTTTAATAAAAATATATATAACATTACTAGTAAATGTTTTTCAAATAGAATCAAACATCGACTCAATCAATTAACTGAAGACAGATTGATTGATTTGGTCTATTTTTTGTGCCCTGCAGGTGACAATAGATCAATTAAAAATGCAATTGAAAATGGTTTTATTCAAGTTGATCAACGATTGACTTATTTAGTTACAGCAAAAAATTATAAAAATTTAAAGTCTAATTTTACCCCTCGCTTAAATTTCTCCATAAAAAAATCTATTCCAGAAGATGCTTCAGAGTTAGGGGTCTTGGCTAAAAAAATTAAATGGACAACAAGATACACAAATGATAAAAATTTTGATGCCGAATCTATAGAAAAATTCTATGAAGAGTGGGTGATTAAATCTATAGTTGGTAAACTAGATGATGCTGTTTATCATATAAGGCAGAATGAGGAAATATGTGGTTTTATTTCCATTAAAAAAATGGGAATTAATATGGGTTCAATAGGTTTGGTTGGAGTCTCGCCAGATTTTCAGGGTAAAGGAATAGGTGTAGCACTCTCAGATTTTGCTGTAAATTATTTAATAAATTCAATGGACTGTGCCGCTGTTCAGGTTGTAACTCAAGAAACAAATATTGGAGCATGCAAGACTTATGAAAAAATTGGATTTAGTCCTAGTGATCACTCAATATGGTTTCATAAATGGATAAATAAAAAATGAGCTCAAGCAAAACAAAAGAAATACTTTTTTTAACAGGTGCTAGTGGCCAACTTGGTCAAGCAATTTATAAGAAACTCTGCAATGAATATGAAATTTTTTCATTAGATATTTCATATACCAGTGAGCAAACTAACTCAAGAATATTAAAAATCGATATATCTGATCCCTCTGAAGTCTCTAATTTATTTAGTTCTATTAATCCAGATGTAATTATAAATAATGCAGGAATTTCTGTTTTTACAAGCTTCATGGATAGATCCGAAGAAGAGCTAGACCATGTTTATGAAGTAAATCTGAAGGGAACCATCAATATGATTAACGCATTTGCTCGTGTTAATAAAGATAATAAAAAACTTAAGCGTATTGTAAATATTGGTTCTTTATATGGCATTGTTTCTGCTGATCCAAGAATTTATACAGATTGTGATAGAAATAGTCCGGAGATATATGCAGCAACAAAAGCAGGAGTAATTCAATTAACTAAATACTATTGTGTTCATTTAAGAGATATGAATGTCAGAGTAAATTGTATTTCACCTGGAGGAATTTTTAATCCAAATGATCCTCAGGGAGATGATTTTATTAAAAATTATTCAGAGAGATGCCCAATGAAAAAAATGGGATCTGCTGAAGATATTGCTGATGGTGCTTGTTTCTTATCTTCTAATGAATCTTCATATATCAATGGCCATAATTTAGTTATTGATGGAGGTTTTACAGCATGGTAGACAAAACAAAAGATCAGTATCCACTTGGTGCAAAAATGTGGAAGCGAGCTATCAGAGCAATTCCAGGAGGTAACGGCCTTTTATCAAAGAGGCCAGATAGATATGCTCCAGATATTTGGCCATCTTATTTTTCAAAATCTTCGGGTGTGAAAGTAATTGATTTAGATGGAAATCAATTTATTGATATGGCCCAAATGGGAATTGGCAGTTCAATTTTGGGATATGCAAATAAGGAATTAACTAACTCAATTGTTGAAACAATGAAAGATGGAGTAAATTGCACTTTAAATGCTCCAGAAGAGGTGCTGCTTGCTGAAAAGTTGATCAATCTAAATCCATTTGCAAGTGGAGTCAGGTTTGCCAAGACGGGAGGAGAGGCTATGAATATAGCGGTCAGGATCTCTAGAGCCGCAACAGGCCGTGATAAGATTTTATTTTCTGGGTACCATGGATGGAATGATTGGTATTTAGCAGCAAATCTAAGATCTGAAGATGGCCTTGATGAGCATTTAATTCCTGGTCTCAGCACAAAAGGCGTCCCAGCAGGGTTAATTAATACCGCTATACCTTTTACTTATAACAGTCCTAGTGATCTCGAGAGGGTTGTTTCAGAAAATACAGATGCAGCTGCAATATGCATAGAGGGAGCTAGGTATGATTTTCCATCGTCTGAGTTTCTAAACACTGTATCAAAATTAGCACAAAAACATAACATGATAATCATTTCTGATGAGATAACTTCAGGTTTTAGAATGACAGATGGGGGAGTATATAAATTAAATGGCTTTGCACCTGACATAGTTGTTTATGCTAAGGCCCTTGGAGGAGGTTACCCAATCGCAGCTATTTTGGGTACTGATGATGTGATGTATGCTGCTCAAGATACATTCATGAGTTCCACGATGTGGACAGAGCGAGTAGGTTTTGCAGCTGCTTTATCTACTCTAGAGATTTTAACAAGAGATAGGGTATGGGAGCATCTAATTAAAATAGGGAACTTAATTGGGGATGGATGGATTTCGTTAGCTAAAAAACATAATTTAAAAATAACAATTACTGATTTCAAACCATTAATTACTATGAAGTTTGACTATGGCGATGCTAATCAAATTTTAGCTACATTGTTTATTCAAGAAATGCTGAACCGAGGCTATTTAGCAGCTACCAGTGTCTATGTGAGCTATGCTCATAATGAAGAGATAGTTTCGCAATATCTTGAGGCTGTGGATGAGTGCTTTGCTATATTGGTTAATGGAATAGATAATAAAAATATTCGATCATTATTAAATACAAAAATTAGGTCTGATTCTTTTTCAAGAATAACTCCATGATTGGTATAGTGATTCAGGCTCGAATGGGTTCATCAAGACTACCAGGAAAAGTTCTTAAGAAAATCAATGATATGACCATTCTTGAATACCAATTAGATAGAATTAAAGGCTCCAAAAGACATCAAAAGATAATTGTTGCAACTTCATCAAACAAAATTGACGACCCAATAGAATTGCTATGCAAAAAGAAAAAAATTTCTTACTTTAGAGGCTCAGAGGAAGATGTCCTTGCTAGGTATTATGAATGTGCGAAGTTCTTTGAACTGGATACAATTGTTAGATTAACTGCTGATTGTCCTTTTTCTGACCCTGATATCATAGATGATGTAATTGATCATTTTGATAAAAATAATTCAGATTACTGTTCAAATACCGTTCCTCCTGAAACAAGCACCTGGCCAGATGGGAGCGATGTTGAAGTGTTTTCTTTCCATGCGCTTGAAAGAGCACATTTTGAATCAATCTCATCTGAAGAAAGAGAGCATGTTACCTTCTTCTTTTGGAAAAATAAAAAAAATAATTTTAAAATTTCTCAACTAAAAAATGCATACGATTGGTCAGATTACAGGTTCACCATTGATTACCCAGAGGACTACAAGGCCTCACTTTTATTGCATGATGAAATTGAAACCAGGAATATATTTGGACATCTAGCAGAAATTATCTCTATTTTAAAAGATAGGCCAGATATAAAAAATTTAAATGAAAAATACTATTTTGGTGTCGGCTGGAATCAGTAATTCAAATAAATTTTAAAAAATAATGAGTGAGATTGAAAAAAAAGCATTAAAACTTTGGGGAGACGATTTACACAAAGATTATCCAGCTTCAGCTCATTACATTCAATTAAAGCATATTTTTATAAAAAACTGGAAAGACCTATTAAAAGGGAATTTGCTAGAAATAGGCTGTGGAGCCGGAGCTGACCTAGATTATTTTTCACAAGTTAAAACCTTAGATTCAATTGATGCAATTGATTTAGGATCTTCAATAAACGAGCTTTCATTGAAATACAAAAATCGTGAGGATATCAATGTTTCAAATGGCAACGCGCTATCTCTTGAATTTAAAGAAGATTCATTCGATGTTATATATTCTTTCGGAGTATTTCACCATACTGAAAATCCAATTAAATGTATTAGCGAGGCAAATAGAGTGCTTAAAAAGGATGGAGCTTTATTTTTATATTTATATAGCGCACATGAAGATATTTTTTTAAAAAGAGTAGGGATTTTTTGTGAAAATATTTTGATGAAATTGCTTAAGTTTACCCCATACTTTTTTCAGCATATTGTTTGCATTTTGTTGTCTCCAATATGCTGGATTGTTTTTTCAATTCCAGCTAGGGCTTTCGAGTATTTTGACTTTAAAAAAGCATCAAAAAAAATACCTTTTTATTGGGGAACCCATCCGTTTTCATTAATTGGCGACCTTAAAGACAGATTAATGTCTCCTGTAAATGTTAGATTTAAAAAAATAGAAATGATTTCAATTTTAAAAGAACAGGGCTTTAGCCACTCTGAGGTTGTTAAAACAGCATCTGGACTATACATTCAAGCGATTAAATAATTAGAAATATTTAAGCTATAAATTTTAGGCAGACCCTGGATCATTTTCACCTTTTTTATATTTAATTTTCTTTATATTAAAGTTCCCTTCATTTACCCCATTTCTAAATACATCTATCTCGTTCATAACCACAAATGTAATGTTAGGATTGAGTCTGCTTGCTAAGTTTTTAAAGAAATTCCCATCAATTATTGATTTTTTTTTCAAAATTTTAAAAAGAAATAATTTAATCATTAATATTATTTTTCCATTCTTATATTCATTAAATGGCGAGCTTAATTTTTTATATTTGTCCTCTAAATTACCTTTAATATTATCTTGAAATTGTAAGAAGTCTTTTCCAAGAATTTTTTTAGACAGATCTGTTGCCAACTTAAAATTATTATTTTCAATAGAAATGATAATTTCTCTTGAAGAATTAATATTGAAAGATTTGCTGTAAAATGATGTTTTTTCTAAGTAATTGGCTGTTTCATAGCCTTGAGCAAAATAATTATCGATTAACTCACATTTGCATCCTATAGCTACACCAAAAATAACTGCACTTGACATTGTGCATGCAAGAATATTTTCATGTGAGGATAAAATATTATATAAATTCTTATAGAAGGAGTTGTCTGGAGGCCCTGCCGAAATAGTTTTAATACCTTTGCTCTCCCAAAACTCTACTGAGGAATCAATCTTGTTTTTATTGCCTCTATACTTAACCAAGATTTTTAGATTTTTTGGATCTCTTTCTGAAATTAAATTAAAAAGATTTATATCATTTTCTAAGCTTGGAGGAGGGGCAATTATCAATGTTTCCGAATTTTTTAAAATACTTTCTGATTTCCTTAATTCATGTAAAAGAAGCCAGGGGTGAGGAATTTTGATTGAAGTCTTAACGTTGATTGAGCGTTTAAAGATTTCTTCATTATATGCCCAATGAATTGGCTCTATAGACTCTATATCATAAGCATGAGTTGTATGATTAAAATCAACTCCATGCGACAAAGAGAGACATATAGGATAATCCTTTTCTACATTAAGAAACTCTCTTAAAATTGAAGCAGAACCCATCATGTTTGAAAGGGAGTAGTATTTAGTGAATTTTTTAAGATTACTAATTTTCAAATCTAAAGTTAGCTAGCAAATGTTTGAACTAATGTGATTCTTCTTCCGTTATCAAATGATGGCATCGCTCCATGGACAATGCTTTGATCGCAAAAAGCAATTTCTCCTGGCAAAAGCAGTAATGGCTTTAGATTCTTCTTGCTATAAAAAATACCATCAGTTGCAGCACTTCCGGATTTCCTGAGAATTTTTGAATTAAATTGACACATTAGGTAATTCTTGAATTTCTTTTTATGACTACCAGGTATTAGAGCGAATGGCCCGCAACTTAAGTGGCTTTGATCACTTATAGCTAAAAAAATTTTAAAATAGGGCTTAATTGAGTCAACATGATGCATTCTTGGATTAGTAACACCGTTATGAAAATAAACGTTTGAATTTTTAGATCTCATAGATGATGAGTATTTCTTTGCCAAAGATAAAAATTGATTGTTGTTTAATCTTTGGCAAATTTTTTCAGATTCTGGATAGTTTTTTCCAAGCCAGTATTGCGGATTAAAAACATCTATAAAATTATTATCAAAAGCAGCTTGATCTCCCCTTATATCTGCAATGGATTTTTGTGATTTTGCAAGTACATCATATGGCTGATTCTTTCTAGAAATTATTAATTCATCAGATTCTTTTTTAGCATGTACTTCTTTAAGAAGTTCTTTAAATGTATTTCTTAATAAATGTATTTGCTCATCCGTGAAAAAATTTTTAATAATGACAAATCCATCTTCTTTCAAGTTTTTATACGCAACTTCCTCAAAAGAATTCATTTCACAGTCTATTTTTTTCATAATTGAATTTTAGATTTTAATTAACTGATTGTACATCTATGATAAAGTTTCATTTAAATATTACATTCTTTTAAATCATGAGCCTCTCAGTTGATTTTTTATTTTTTTTAATTGAAAAAATCATCATATCCATTGATTTTTGGTTGCCAGTTATAGGGCTAATTCATTTGTTGGCATTGCAGATAGCCAAAAAAAGAATTCGGTCAATTGCTTTAGTCTTTTCTCTTTTAATTTTCTGGATTCTTGCAGGACACCCCCTCATACAGAGCATTCAAAATGCAGGCATTGATTCAATGCTTGAGTTAAGAGCACCCGATGGAAGAGAGGTAATTTTTTGGATGGAAACAAACCTTGGCTCAACTTTACCGGATACTAACTATATATTTTTGTGGTCATTTATTTCATTTTTTTATTTATTGACATGGTTCGTTTTAGCTAGATTTTTTACAAATCTAAAATTTTCAAAACACATAAACTTTCTTGAAAAACTGATCATCACAATAATGGTAATTTATATTCCTATTGCCTCTGTTGCAGAAAAAAGAAGCGCTTTAAAAATTGCACTAGATCAACTGGATATTACCTCGAAAGCCTTAAGCGTTGATCAAAGTCATCTGAAAGTGAACGAGGGAGATTTAGGGGTGCCTATTTTTCTATATTTAGGTGAAAGTACGAGTTCAATGAATATGGGGATTTATGGATATCCGCGTGATACAACTCCAAATTTGGAAAGTTTTTCTCAAGATAAAAATTTTATCAAAATTCCAAATATGTGGGCTACCCATACTCACACTATACCCTCTTTGTTGGATGCCTTTAGTATCCCTGAAAGTGGGAAAAGCCTTGATAGCTCTTCTTCTATTTTTCAAAGAAGTGGCTACCCTTTAATACCTATACTAAATAGCGTTGGAATTAATACACATATAGTAGCAAATCATGTTCATGAAGAATTTTTATCATTAGTTTTCAAGGATGCAAGTACTCTCATAGTACCTAAAATAGCCAGAGGTGCTATTGACCCCTATAAAGAATTAAAGAAATTTGATCATGAAGTCTTAAATGAAGCATTTAAAATTTTTGAATCTAAGGAAAACAATAAAAGTCAATTATATATTTTTCATTCTTACGCAGGACATGGAGATTATAAGAATTTTATTCCAAAGAAATTTCATTCAAATGTAGATGACTTTCTTCAAGATATACATCCTTCTGCAATTATGGGCAATGTTCCATTTAAAGATATTAACTTCATAGAATCTTATGATAGTGCAATCAAGTATATTGATACCAATATTGTCAAAGCAATGAATTTTGTCAAACAATATGAGCATCCAATGATTTTTATGTACTTTCCAGATCACGGAGAGTCGGTTTATACGAGAAGAGCCCATGACTCTTCTAAATTTACTGTTGAAATGGCTCAAATACCAATGTTTTTATATTTTAATGATTTAGCTATTGGTAAAAACCCTGAAAAATTTTTACGCATGCAACAAAGAATAAAAGCTAATAAATTTGCTACTTTATCCCAAATCCCATCTTTAATCGCTGAGATTATGGATATTGAATTATTAGACTCTATAAATCAAGATAATTTACTTCAATGCTCCATTGGTAAAAATGATTGTCAAGACTCACTGTTACTGGTAAGAGAGGTCACAGATAATAAGTCTGTTGTTAAAACGGCGATCGATCAATTACTAGACCCAGGAATGATTGATGCAACAGATGATGCTACTAACCACTATAATTTAATAAAAACTTTAGATATTGATTCGCATACAAGAATTTGTTATCACCGCTCAAACTCTATTGGAAAAGCAATTAGAGGCCTGGCAGTAACAGACTGTTTAGAAATTGATTTAGTAATTGAAGATGAGGATCTTTTCATCTTTCACCCCCCGCAAGAAAACTATGGATTTAAATTTAACAAGCTATTAGAGATCATTCAAGAACGCAATGTTGATTTGTGGATAGATGGAAAAAATATAGATAATATAAAAAATTGTAATACTTTTATTGATAAGGTTTCCTTTTTATCTAAAAAAAATATTAGCCTGTTAATTGAATTTCCTTCTTCAATGTTCGATCCATCAAAAGAATTAGAAAATTGTATCTTTTCTATAAAAGATTTAGGGTTTTCAACCTCATACTATATACCTGAAATTGGTTCCAAATGTTCTGATCATTTGCAAAAAGGGCTCAAAATGGAAAACTCAGAGCACTGCAGATTATTAAATAATAGAATAAATTGGATAATAAGTACTGATTATTTTTCTGACATTTCGTTTGATTATTCTGCCTTATTAGCTATATCAAGTATAGAAAATGCAGCCAGCTTAAGTTGGAATATGTGGGGTATAGAGGCTTCAGATGTGTCAAAACTTCCTTTAAAGCAATTCAATTTAATTATTCCAATTAACTCTGATCCAAATGACATATAGGAATCTGATAAAATGTTGATAATGCTTTTAAACAAAATATTTATTATAAAAAATGAAATATCCTAGTGAATATTTTAAGGTCAATTTCCCAAAAGAAAGACCAGCTCTTGATAAAAAAATTAAGAAAATATATGAAGCTCAGTATATTGATAACAGACAAGGCAAAAGTCCTATGTCTAATATTGCTCAAAAACTTGAATCATGGATGCATAAGCAGGTTGCAAATGCCATTCAGCCTAATTCAAGATTATTAGAGATTGGCGCCGGAACACTAAATCATTTAAATTACGAAAAAGGTTATAAGACTTATGATGTTGTAGAGCCATTTCAAGAATTAGTAGATCAGTCCCATCAAAAAAAACTTATAAATAATTTTTATAAAGATATTTTTGAGATTAATGAAAAATATGACTTTATTTTTTCAGTTGCAACTTTAGAGCACCTTACAAGTCTGCCTAAAATAGTTTCGAAAGCTGCAATTCAGTTAGATGAAAATGGAAAATTTCTTGCAGCCATTCCATCTGAGGGAGGTTTCTTATGGGGGGCATCGTGGAGAATTTCTACTGGATTAGAGTTCTTTATCAGGCATAGACTAAATTATGGAAATCTGATGAGGTATGAGCATGTAAATAATTTTTATGAAATAGAATCTTTCTTAAGAATTATTTTTAAAAAAGTTAATATTAGACATTTAGGGATAAGCGGACATCTATCTTTATATCAATTTTTTGAATGCTCAGAGCCTATCTTGGAAGTCTGCCAGAAATTTTCACGCGTTTAATCAAAAAAATTAAATTGAAGTTCTAGCAATCTTTTTGTTAAGAACTGAGTTAGAAGAAAAAATAACTGCCCAAAAATAAAAGTTATTACTAAAGTCCCAGTTAACTGTTTCAACAAGAAATGCAAACAAGATAGAAAAGAAAATTATATTTTCATTTATTCCACTTAATAAATTGTCGATACTTTCTTTTAAGAAAATATATAGATAAGAAATTGTAAAAATAGCTATGCTAAACCCTCCATATACCACCAAACTTCCCAACATAAAATGTGGTCTAGCTCCATAGATTAATTCAAAGTTAGAAAGCCCAAGTGGTATTAAAAGACTGTTTTTGATAGCCTCCAAACTATATAATTTATAGATACCATAGTTCCCAAGAATAAAATCAATTTTTTTAATCGAGAATAGGATTTCTCTAAAGTGAATAGAAGGATAATTATATGTCCCTGAGGTGGCTATGATTATATGAGATAAAAATATATAGCTAAAACCTAAACCTAATAACAAAATCACCAAAGTTCTTTTTGAATAGTTTTTTAAAATAAAAACAATTAGTAAAGCTGCAATAATTAGAAACGCAAATTTAGCCTTTGTAATTACAAGAGAGGTAATTAGTAAAAAATATATAATTTTTTTTGAAAAGCTTTGAAATATTGTTTGATATTTTACAAAAGCAAGCCCAGCTCCAATGCAATAAGCAGATCCATTTGCAGAAGCAAAAAATCCATTTATTAAAATTGTCGGGCTTGTTCCATTTGAGTAAGGATAGTCAAAGTCCATAACTTGATAAAGAATATTTGTATCACTTAAAAACACCTCAAGAAGACCAAGTATCACACCTATTGATCCAACTAAAGACGAAATAATTATTGCATTAGCAGCATGAAAGAAATGGTTGCTTCTAGACAAAAAAATAGATTTAGCAATTATTAAAGTTAGTAATAGCAATATCAGAGCTCTATCAGAGTAGCTAAAAAAAACAAACAGTACAGCAATATTGCAAAGTATTAATATTTCTAAAATTAAAGAGTTATATAATTTTTTAGAGTTTTCCATGATATTCAGAATAAAACAACATGCAAAAGTTAAAGTTACAATAAGGGCAAAAGTTTTATGACTAATTGGATAGTAATCCCTAAGAGCATAGTAGAGCGGGAAGCTGAAAAGAATAATATAGGCTAAGCTATCAACAATTTTTCTTAAACAGATTTCAATCATCTATGTTGTTAATTATGATTACTTGAGAGTTTCTTCAATTGTGTAATTTGGTCTTTTCTTTGATTCCAAAAATAATTTTCCAATGTATTCACTTATAACTCCAAGAGCAATAAGTTGGATTGAACCTAAGAAGTAAATAGGAAGAATTGTTGATGCCCAACCAGGTATTATGTTCTCGTTAAATATAGATTGATAAAGATAATAAATAGCTATTATGATCGACAAAAGAGCAACTATAGAGCCCATTACAAAAATAAGTCTTAGTGGAATCAATGAGAAAGATGTTATTCCATTTATAGCCAGACCTAAACTTTTTTTATGACTATACTTTGCACTGCCATGCCTTCTTTTTTCTAGATCGTATTCAATAATTGTATTTTTATAACCAAGCATTGGGATCATACCTCTAAGAAAAAGATTGTATTCTTTATAATCTTTTAATGTACTAATTGCTTTTCTAGATAAAAGTCTAAAATCAGCATGATTTTTAATAACTTCTACTCCAACGATACTAAGAAATGAATAGAATATCTTTGCTAATAATTTTTTAGCAGCTCCATCTACAGACCTATCTTTTTTTACTCCATATACAATCTCAAATCCATTTAGATAATTTTTAACCATCTTTTCAATTACATTTACATCGTCCTGTAGGTCAATATCAATCGAGACCACAATGTCTTCTTTAGAGTTCATTAAACCAGCGAGTAAAGCATTTTGATGACCAAAGTTCCTTGAAAACTTTATGCATGAAAGCTTGCTCTCAACAGCATTAATATTTTTTAATATTGACCAGCTTTCATCAGAGCTGCCGTCATCAACAACTAGAATTCTAGAAAGTGAATAATTAATTAAGTCTTTTTCGCCCAGGTCTGCTAGAGTCTGAAGTAGTGTATCTATGCTTGATTCAATTGTTTGCATTTCATTAAAACAAGGACAAAGTATTAATAATGATGGTTTATTAGTTTCTTTCATATTTTGAGGTTATTTTTCAAGCTGTTTAGTAAATAGGTATTTTTCAAGTAAATAGAAACTAACAAGTATATAGCATGAAATTCCAGCAATCTGAGATAAAACGCTATTAAGGCCTAAATAATTTTTAGAAATATATAAAGTTATCAAATTGACGAGATAAGCTAATGTTAAAATAATAAAAAAATTAAAGCTTTTGTAGGCGTTAAGATATTTTTGCCTAAAGGTAAATCTTGTATTAAGGACTATTGATTGAAAAATTCCACCTGCAATACCAAAAAAATTAGATATCTCGTCAGAAACTCCAATTGATAGAAGAACTATTATTATAAATACTGATGTAACTGTATTTGCAATACCAACAAGCAAGTATTTGCTAAAACTTTTTGGTAAATGCTTTTCCATAATTAATTAAAATATCGATTAAATATATTTTAACGCACTTTATTTTTTGCTGTACAAGTTCTTCATAGGCAAAGTAAACTCAGGGAATATAGATTTCAAGCAATCTAAAGCCTACCAAATCAATAAAATTATCTCTATAATCCACTTTTTAAATTTTAAAATGGAACAATAATGTCAAATCAAAAACATGAAAATCTTAATCCTGATGATGCAAAAAATGTTGGTAAATTTTTTGATGGCTATGCATCAGATTTTTCTAGTATCTATCTAGAAGATGAAAGACCCAGAAGTGCTTTTAATAAGGTTATGGATAAACTTTTTAGAAAAGATATTGAGGATAGGCTTGTAGATACTCTAGAAAATTGTAAAAAGGAATCAATTAAAAACGTTCTTGATATTGGTTGTGGTCCAGGACATCTTGTGGTGAAACTTCTTGAGCAAGGCAAAAATGTCACTGCATTGGACATAGCTCCTAATATGCTTGCTATTACAAATGAAAGGGTTGCTTCAATGAAATTAAATTCTTCTTATGAATCTATTTTAGCTGATTATGGCGAATATCAATTTTCTGAAAAATTTGATGCTATTTCGGTAATGGGTTTTTTTGATTATGTTCAGGATCCAGTAACAATCTTAAAAAAACTTCTTAATGATGCTACTCAAGAAATATATATATCAATTCCTGGCAGCAGTGGTTTCCTTGCCTTACAAAGAAGAATTAGGTATTGGCTCAGGAGATGTCCCTTGTATTTGTACTCAAAAGAGTCCATCAGTCAGCATTTAAAAGATGCTGGATGTTTTGAAAATACTGAATTTGTAGATACAGAGAGAGGATATTACCTCATCATAAGGAAGTAAAATTCTGAAAAAATCACCTTTTTATTTATCTATCGACTTAGAAGATTTCACATTTGATCTGATGAGAAGCATTGGGGTTGAGCCCAGGGTCAACTTTGATGCATTATCTTTAGGTTACAAATTAGCAAATAATTTCTCAATAAATAAACTGAACAGCAAAAAACTTACATTTTTTACCACTGGAACAGTTGCATTAACCTTTCCAGAATTGCTAAAACAAATAGCTTCTGATGGCCATGAAATTGCATGTCATTATCATTACCATGATTTAATGTATAAGGAATCAAATGATCAGATTGATAGAAATCTTTCATTAGCCAAGGAAGCAATTTTTAAAGCTTCTGGACAAGAGCCGATTGGCTTTAGGGCTCCAGTTTTCTCAATCCCAAAAGATAGAATTGATATATTTGATGTGATTGAAAAACATTTTCTGTATGACTCTAGCTATGTGCTTTATTTAAACAAATATACAAGAGAAGAATATTATAAGGAAAAGCCATTTACTCTAAATAAACTTACCGAACTTCCAATAGTTCCTAAGCCATTCTTTCATGAAAAAGTATCCATAAAATCTGGCGGAACATTCTTAAGATTGTTTACAAAAAAAATGATGCTACAAGTAATGGAATACAATAAAGAGCTTGGATTCACCCCTTTGGTTTATATGCATCCATATGATTATCTTGAAAACAGAGAATTTTGGGTGCCTCTGAAAGAATTCTTTAAATCAAAAAATTTATCATCATTTGCAAAATATCCCCGTCAATTTCAATGGCAGGGCCTAAGAAATAAAACAGTTTTTCCAAAATTAGAATTTATTTTAGATAGTTATGAGCATCAAGGTAAGATGTCAAAACTTTTAAAATGATCAAGCCCTCCATAGCATTTATATGCGGAAACGGAGATACTTTATATAGATTTCGTCTAGAGATAATTAAAAGATTTCTTGAAAAAGGGTATTCTGTCTATGCACTTGCGCCTGAGATTCCTGATGATTTTTTAGCAGAGCTTCAATCTCTTGGGGTTATCTTTAAAAAAATTAATTTTAAGCGGAAAACAGTAAATATTTTTGATACATTTTTTAGCATCGTACACTTAACAAAAGAGCTGAAGAAATTAAACCCTAATATTGTTTTTTCTTACACTCATAAGGCAGTTGTTGTTGGATCAATATGCGCATTTTTGGCTGGAAGGCATAGATCATTTTCACTAATCACTGGAACGGGCCATATTTTTGACAATTCTACAGTTATAGAGAGAGCAAAAAGGTTTCTTGGTATTTTAGGTTTTAAATTAGCCTTGAGATTAAATGAAAAAATATTTTTTCAAAATCCAGATGACCTAACATTATTTTGTAATTTAAAGATGGTCTCTGAAAATAAAACTTTTTTAGTAAATGGTTCAGGCGTTGATTTGGATAAGTTTTCTGTTAGACCTATCCCTGAGCAACCAGTATTTTTATGTATGTCTCGCTTAATAAAATCAAAGGGTTTAATAGAATATGCTGAAGCTTCAAGAATCGTAAAAAAGAACTTTCCATCTGCACGATTCTTATTGCATGGATTTCCTGACGACCATAGTGATTCGATTAATGAAGATGAAATAATTAGTATGTGGAAAAAAAAATATGGTGTTGAATACTTAGGCTTTTCTAATGATCCAGTCAGAGATATCTCAAAATGTAGTGTTTATGTCTTACTTTCATATAATGAAGGAACTCCAAGGAGTGTCTTGGAAGCAATGTCATTAGGGAGGCCAATCATTACAACAGATGTTCCTGGTTGCAGGGAGACAGTTAAAAATGGAAAAAATGGATATTTAGTTCCTCATAAAAATTCATATGAAGCTGCTCAGGCTATGATGAGATTAATGGACCCAGTATTAAGACAAAGCATGGCTCGGTCATCAAGAGAGTATTGTGAGGAAAAATTTGATGTCCATATTGTAAATAGAAAGATCCTCTCCGAAATGGAGATTTAGTATCATAAATGCTATTTTAAAAAACTCCTAAAAAGTTTAATGGTATTGGTTCAAGATTAATAACTTAGATATGACTCAGGTTAGCATTATAATCCCCGCATTTAAATTTCCTTCAGCTCTAGATGAGGTTTTGATTGCGCTAAGCAGACAACAAATTAAACCCAATGAGGTAATTGTTGTTGATTCTTCCCCAGATAATTCGGTTGAAGAGATTGTAGAAAACCATAAAATTTACCTTAATCTCGTGTATGTGAAACTTTCTAGAGCTTATCCAGGTGAGGCTAGAAATACAGGGATAGATATAGCAAAATATAAATTCATTGGATTTTTAGATTCTAAAACTCCCCCAAAAGCAAATTGGTTAGCAGATGCAATAAGCATTCTTGAGTCTGAAGAATATGATGTTTTTTTTGGCTCCACAGAATATATTGCTCACGAGCCATTCCAAAAAATAATTCAAGCTTGCTCATATGGCAAAGACCCTGTTGAAACGACTCCTGGCACTGTAATCTCTAAAACAGCTCTGAACTTAATAGGTAAATTCTTTGAGGGAATAAGGGCGTCTGAAGATTTAGAGTGGAGGCAGCGAATTAAGAATAGTAATCTTAATATTTATTCGCCAAAGAGCGCTTTATTAACCTATCCAAATATTTCAAGAAATCTATTTATAGAAGCAAAAAGGCATTTTTTATATCAACTTCACACTGCTTACACAGATGTACAAGGAAAAACAAAAATGCTGATATTCGGTTTATCCATTATTTTTGGCGCTTTATTAATCCCCCAATGGAACAATATTGTAGGCTGGGACAGTATTCTATTTATACCTTATATTACTAGAAGTTATTTCTACCTTTTGTGTGTTTTTATTTTATCTATTTTAATTCTTAGGCTCAGGAGAAAATCAATCCCAAGCATGATTGAAAAATCGACTCTTTTTTCTTTATTCATAGTTTGCTCATATTTGGTTTGGAGATGGAATGCAAATGTAGCTGGGTGGGTTGAAACTTCTATTTACTACATACCTCACATATCTAAGATTTTTCTTGGCTCATTGATAGTTCTAGGAATATTCTTTCGAGGAATATATATTCCACTTTCTCGTGGCATAGTTTTTCAATTTCTATTTCCACTAAAATGGATTTATATTGGTTTAGTGGGTTTTATACTAGATTGCTTTAAAATACCAGGATATTTTCTTGGAGCTGTCTTGAGCCTATCTAACTACTTTAAAAGATAATTATGTGAGAAAAAAAATGGAAATGAATGTAACATCTGCTGTAGAAGAAAGATCATCAATTCGAGCATTTCTTAGTACCCCAGTACCCAATGAATTAATTAAAGAACTTTTAAATAAATCTTCAAGAAGCGCTTCAGGGGGAAATCTTCAGCCATGGAAAATATTTGTAATTAACAATTCTGCAATGAATGATTTTCTTGAATTTCAAAGAAATTGGATCAAACCTGAGACCCCAGCTTACGATATTTATCCTCCAAAACTTAAAGAGCCATACAGAACATCTAGGTATGAGTTAGGGGAACAAATGTATGAATTGTTGGGCATAGGAAGAGATGATAAAGATGCAAGATTAGAGCAAGTTATGCAGAATTTTAGATTTTTTGGAGCGCCTTGTGCTTTTTTCTGCTTTGTTGATAGGCAAATGGGTCCTCCCCAATGGTCGGATTTAGGAATGTTTTTACAAACTTTTATGCTATTAGCAAAAGAGGCTGGATTAGATACTTGCGCTCAAGAGGCTTGGTCAATGAAGCACGATAGTGTGTCTGAGTTTGTAAAAGCTGATAAGAGCGATATATTATTTTGCGGAATGGCAATAGGACATAGAGATGATAATGCTGCAGTAAACTCTTTAAAGTCAGAAAGAAGGCCGCTTACAGAATGGGCTAAATTCTTATAAAATACTTAATTCAATAACTTGTCTATAGTTAAAAAGTATAATAGCCATTTCATGCTTGAGGCTATTAATATGGCAAAGTTAGCCTTCAATGATGATGAGGTGCCAGTCGGCGCTATTGTTGTTAATAATAAAAAAATTATTGGGAGGGGCTTTAATCAAGTAATTCAAAAAAACTCAGTTTCTGCTCATGCTGAAATTAATGCTATAAATGAAGCAAGTAAATTTATAAAAAATTATAGATTGAAGGGATGTGATATATACGTTACCTTAGAACCTTGTCATATGTGTGCAAAAGCAATAGTAGATGCCAGAATAGATAATCTATTTTTTGGCGCATATGAACCAAAGACAGGCGCAATTGAATCAATCGATCAATTTCTTGATAGAGATGATCTCAATCATAAAGTTCTCTTTAGTGGGGGCCACATGCAAAGGAAATCTTCTGATCTTCTTAAAAAATTTTTTCGCTCCAAGAGAGTTAAGAAATTATCTTGAAAATTATTCTAATTCAAGCCAAATGGGACAATGATCTGATGGCTTTTCCATTGACCTAGCAGAATAGTCTATTCCTGTATTCACCATTGCATGTTCTAAATTTTTTGATAATAGTATGTGATCAATTCTTAATCCTCTTTTAGGGTCATCATCAAACATTCTTGAGCGGTAATCAAACCAAGAATAAATTGATCCTTCTTCAGGGTTCTGTTTTCTCCAAGAATCTATAAAACCTAAGTCTCTGATTTTATTCCACATCTCTATTTCCTCTGGAAGAAATGCTGTTTTTCCATCGCGTAACCATCTCTTTACATTTTGTTCGCCTATCCCTATATCTAATTCCGTTGGAGCAACATTAAAGTCTCCCATTACAATTAAATTCTTTTCAACTTTTTTTAGTTTTTTGATGTGATTTTCTAAATCATCATAGAATTTTATTTTTTTTGGGAATTTTGTTTCATGTGATTTATTCTCTCCTTGAGGAAAGTAGCCATTCATGATGGTAATTTTTTTTCTTTTCCATTTAAATGTTGCTTGAATAAATCTTTTTTGGTCATCCTCTGAATCACCTGCAAAACCTTTTTGTACATTTTCAGGTATTTGTTTGCTTAGAATCGCTACCCCATAGTGGCCTTTTTGCCCCCAAAATTCTGGGTGAAAACCAATTTCTTGAATTTGTTCAATTGGAAACTCAGGATCATTTACTTTAGTCTCTTGAATTCCAATTACATCAGGATCTATGGTATCTCTGAGATGGATGAGTTGGTGTGGGCGAGCTCTTATACTATTTATATTAAATGATACAATTTTCATATTTTATGCAGCTTTTGAAAGGTAAATGTTTTGATTAAATATTGTGTAGTCTGAGAGTATTTGAGCACCTTCATTTAGGAGATAGTCATTATCAACATCTATCTCAGCATCTTCTTCATCTTCTTCAGCTTCCTTGGCATCATTGTAATCTTCCATAGCTTGATATGAACTAAAAGTTTCTAAATCAAGGGAGGCGCGTCTTCTATTTTCTATACTTAAAGCCCATAACTGTCTTTCTTCTTTTTCTATTCTTCTATTGGTTAAGTTCAAAGAGATCGCTTCCTTATTTTTCTGGGTTTCATATCTTTTTCTCACATCAAGTAGATATTGTAAGTTGGGACTCTGATTGACTCTTTTCAAATGCTCATCATTTAATTGGGAGATCAAAGATGATCTCATGTAAAATTTCTTAAAACGCACCGGTTTAATTTCATCCCAAGGAAGAGCTGTATCGTATGAACTTTCACCAATTTCTTCAATATCCCAGGTACTTGGTAATGTAATATCGGGATGTATTCCTTTGCTTTGCATTCCAACTCCAGTAATTCTGTAAAACTTTGATTCAGTAATTTTGATTTGCCCTGAGCTCAAATTATCTAATTTTTGGACAGTGCCTTTACCAAATGTTTTTTGTCCAATTATTATTCCTCTCTTGTAATCTTGAATTGCTCCAGCAAAAATCTCTGATGCAGAAGCAGAGTATCTATCAACCATAACCGCCATTGGTTTTTTCCAAATTTGTTTGGCTCTAGCATCTCCCCAGGGTCTTACACTGCCATTGCTCTCTTTTACCTGCAATGTTGCTCCAGAGGACACAAACAATCCAGTTAATTTGTTTGCCTCGAAAAGGGAGCCTCCAGAATTACCCCGAAGATCAATTAAGACGGCATCAACTCCCTGATCATCAAATTTTCTTAGTATGGTTTTAACATCTTTTGAGCTACTTCTAAAATTTGGATCTCTATTTCGCCAAGCTTTGAAATCTATATAGAAGGTGGGTAAATCTATTATGCCAATTTTTATAGTTTTTAAATTTCTTGTGATTTCAATTATCCTAGATTTTGCTGCTTGCTCCTCCAGTTTTACTTCTTCGCGAGTAATCGTAACAAATTTCCTTTCACTATAATCCTCTGTCTTTCCTGGAATTAGTTCTAACTCTACTTTAGTGCCAGCCTTACCTCTAATTAATTGAACTACTTCATCGATTCTCCATCCCACAACATCAGTTGGAGTTGCATTCAATTCCCCAATTTGAGAAATCTTTACAATTTTGTCATCTGGGTCAATTTTCCCTGTTTTTTCAGCTGGACCCCCAGGTACAATACTAACGATGGTTGGGTAATCATCCTCTGTTGTTAGCAAAGCTCCAATTCCCTCAAGTTTCAGACTCATTGTCATCTCGAAATCCTCAGCTGATTTAGGTGAGAAGTATGATGAATGAGGGTCAAAATAAGATGTCAAATTATTCATGGAGATAGAAAAGATATCTTCTTCATTCCTTTGAGAGATTCTTCGAAGTCTATTTTTGTATCTTTTTTCTATTGTTTCTGTTGCATCGTCTAATTCTTTATCGGCGAGCATGGATGTTAATACATCATTCTTTGCTAGTCTTCTCCATACTTTTTTAAGCTCGATTTTACTTCTTGTCCATTTTTTCTGATCATCCTCAATCACGATGACATCGTCTTTTGTAAAATCAAAATTTTTTTTAGCAATTTCCTTAAGTTGATAATTGGTTGCTTCAATTAAACGGTTAAAGTACAGATTTATAAACGCAAACTTAGACTTCAAATCTATTGAGCAAAGAGATGATGTAGTAAATTTTTTTTGATAGTTAATGGGATTATCAAATTTAAAAAATTTTCTTTTAAACGAGGTGATTTCATTTTCTGTGAAATATATTTTCTGAGAATCCAGCTGATCTAATAATTTGTTAAACATTTCAGCATTAATGGAGTTTACATCTTTGTCTACAAAAAAATGCTCGTTGGTCATCTTTTGATAAATTTCCTCGCACAGCTTTTGTTTTTCATCTGATGCAGGTATGTTGATCTTTGATCCAACACTAATGCTAAGCAACATTAATGCTACTAAGCTCAAAGCTTTTTTCTGTTTATACAAGATAATTAATTTACAATATTTGTTAATAATGAATACAAACTATATAGAATTTTACTTTGACTGTTCAAGCCCCTGGACATATTTAGCATTCGCTGAAATTGTATCACTATCAATAAGACTTGAGCTAGAGATAGACTGGAAGCCAGTTCTGGTTGGAGGAGTTTTTAATACCGTTAATCAAGATGTATATGAGTTTAGGAAAAAGCCTAATCCTTTAAAGCTAAACTATTCAAATGATGATCTGCATTTATGGTCAAAGGTTAGAGGAATTAGGATAAGCTATCCTGAAGTTTTTCCTGTTAATTCCGTCAAGGCAATGCGCGGCTGCTTGTTTGCAAACAAAGAAAGTAAATTGGTTGAGTTTGCTAATAATGTCTTTCAAGCCTATTGGACTGAAGGTAAAGATATCAGTCAGGAAGATTTATTATTCGACATCGCAAAGAATTCAAATTTAAATACTGAAGAATTTAAAAAATTTATCGCATCACAAGAGGCCAAAGATCTATTGATCAAAAATACAGATGAGTTAATTGGGCGCGGGGGATTTGGCTCACCAACTTTTTTCTATAAAGAAAAAATGTTTTTTGGTAATGACCGATTGCATCTCCTAGAAGAAGCGATTGCAAAAAATTTACTTTAAACCTGCGTTTTATACGCTTCTTCACGAACCAGTTCTGGGCTACCAAGAATTTGACGATTTAATCCAATTCGTTTAAACCAGTAATGCAGGCCGAGTAAATCTGTAAAACCCATGCCGCCATGAACCTCAGTCGCTTTCTTAGCTATGCCTTTACTCATTTCGGAGACATGTGCTTTTGCATGACAAGCCATCAATCTTGCCTCATCAGGAGAATGATCATGACAATGTGCAGCGTGCCAAACTAGTGCGTAGCATGGCTCTAAGTCAGCAGCCATCTCTGCACACATATGCTTTACAGCCTGAAATGATCCTATTACTCTGCCAAACTGCTTTCGTTCCTTA
>MDSX01011790.1_pt1 | contig 30052 bp, 28 predicted proteins | sample 811141 | NCBI WGS metagenome assembly MDSX01 (sample SAMN05326642, study PRJNA326480) | marine metagenome | isolation source: seawater | place: Atlantic Ocean: South East | collected 2010
CAGTGCATCCGATGCTGCGCAAATTGGGGCCTGAGCCGCTATCCAACGCGTTCAATGCATTGACACTGGGGGAAGCGTTGGAAGGCCGTCGGACACCGATAAAGGCGGCGCTGCTCGATCAGAAAGTCGTCGCTGGGCTAGGAAATATTTATGTCTGTGAAGCACTCTTTAGGGCCGCCATTTCCCCTCGACGAAGCGCCCATACAATTCCGGGCCGCCGCGCCGAGCGGCTGGCCCCGGAAATCCGCAACGTTCTTGAGGCGGCCATCGCCGCCGGTGGCTCGTCCTTGCGTGATTACGTCCAGGTCGATGGCGAGCTTGGATACTTCCAACACAATTGGCTTGTCTATGGCCAGGAAGGCGAACCGTGCACATTCGAGAGCTGCGATGGCAAAATTGGCCGCTTCATGCAATCGGGACGCTCGACTTACTATTGCGGAACACACCAGAGATGACCAAAGTGCCGGCGACCATGCGCCGACTTGCAACCCTATTTTCCCTCCTTGCCGTTCTTTCGGCACCCGCCAGCGCTCAGGATTTTGTTCCTGGCTTTGAAGATTTGCCCCTCATGCGGGGCCTCACGCCAATCGCGGGGACGGGACACGTCTTCGATTCGCCCGCCGGCCGACTGGTGGAAAGCCACGCCACGGGAGCCGTAACCCGTGCCGACGTCGTCGCGTTCTATCAGGAGAGTCTGGTGGCGCTCGGATGGTCCGAGACGGGCCCGGATCAATTTCGCCGTGAAAATGAAAGATTGCATATCGTGACATCCGGCAAGGACGGCGACCTTCGGGTCCTGTTCCGGTTGGCGCCTGATCGACGCTAAACCTCCAAAACGAGTTAACCTAAGGGAGCCCAGACATGGCTTACGAACATATTCTTGTCGAGACTCGCGGGCCGGTTGGTTTGATCACCCTCAACCGGCCGAAGGCGATGAACGCGCTTTGTGCGGATTTGGCGAGAGAGATCGCCGAGGCAGTCGATGCCTATGAAGCTGACGTGGCAATTGGCGCACTTGTCGTCACAGGTTCAGAAAGGGCGTTTTGCGCTGGTGCTGACATCAAGGAGATGGCGGACAAAAACTACATGGACGTCTACAAGGAAGACTTCATCACCGTAAACTGGGAACGCCTATCCCAGTGTCGTAAGCCGGTCGTCGCCGCCGTGGCGGGATATGCGCTCGGCGGTGGATGTGAGTTCGCCATGATGTGTGATTTCATTCTTGCTGCTGACAACGCGAAGTTTGGCCAACCGGAGATTCTCATCGGAACCATCCCGGGTGCCGGCGGGACCCAGCGGCTGACCCGTTTCATCGGCAAGTCAAAAGCAATGGAGATGGTGTTGACCGGCCGCATGATGGATGCGGAAGAGGCGGAGCGTTCCGGGCTGGTCAGCCGCATCGTGCCGGTGGATGAGCTTGTCGACGATGCCGTACAGACAGCCGAGAAGATGGCAAATCTGTCACGTCCCGTCGTCATGCTGGCGAAGGAATCGGTCAATCGCGCTTACGAGACGACCTTGGCCGAAGGAGTTCGTTTCGAACGGCGTGTCTTTCATTCGACCTTTTCGACCGAGGATCAGAAGGAAGGCATGGCTGCGTTCGCCGAGAAACGCACGGCCGAATTCAAGCACAGATAGACGCACGCCCTTTGCTGCGGTGCGGCAACAGGCGAAAGTCCGGCCCGGAACGTTGTAATTCCTTGCGTTCCGGGCTTGACGGACGCGGCTGGTGACTCTATAACGCGCGCCGTTCATGAAGATGTGACGAACGGAATTCGAAATGGCAAACAGCCGATCTGCAAAGAAACGTATCCGCCAAGCCACGCGCCGGTCCGACCGCAACAGGGCCCGCCGCAGCCGCGTGCGCAGCTATATCCGGAAGGTCGAAGAAGCAATCGCAAGTGGCGATAAATCTGCCGCCGAGGACGCCTTCAAGGCCGCGATGCCGGAACTGCATCGCACTGCACAAAAAGGCGCGTTGCACAATAATACAACCGGCCGCAAACTCTCGGGTCTCTCACGCCGCATTAACGCGATGTAGGAAACTGAAGATTTTCGGACGCCGATGCGGCCGCCGCGCTATCGCGAGCGGCCGTTTTCAACTGTTAAAGACAGCGCCATACCGATTCGCAATTGAGTCAATCGATTTATTTTCATTGTTCTCCTTTCAGTCCCGTTGCGGGTGAGATCAAGCGTCGTTACAGTCTCCCAAACAGTCATCGACTGGGGGAGGTTGGATCGGTCGCACCGATCTGGCAGCACGAATACCGCAATACGAACGAGACGAAGAACGGCAATTAAAGACGAAGCTATTTTTCCGAGTATTTTTTGCCGAAAGGTCGCGGTAGTATAGTATTTGGCTCGGGATATCGGATACGGGATGGATCGACGTATCCCGGCATTCCTTCGGAGACGGTTTATGGCCCGAATGCAGGGCGGGCCGATTACGTGACAAATTCGTCACGCGCCTTTTGGCGGTGACATAGAGTCGGGGTTACGATCCGAATGGCTGACAAGCTCGCGGCCCAATGGGCGAGAATCAGAGGTCGACTAAGAGCGGAGTATGGCGAAGCCGCATACAGAAGCTGGTTAAAGCCGATGACCCTCGTCGGTGTTGAGGGTAGCCGCGTGCGGATTTCCGTGCCGACCCGATTTATGTGCGACTGGGTCGAGTCGCAGTATATTGAGCGTCTGAACGACCTGTGGGCCATCGAGGGAACATCCATTGAGGGCGTTTACCTTTTCGTTTCCGGCGGCGCAACGGCCGCAAGCGGAGCGTCACCAGAAGAAGCTCATCCGGCGCCCGTTCGCGAGAAGATGGCGCAGGACACCTTAGGCGCACCTCTCGATCCGCGTTTCACTTTCGAAAATTTCATCGTCGGCAAGCCGAACGAGCTCGCGTTCGCCGCCGCACGCCGTGTCGCAGAAGCGGAAACCGCACCCTACAATCCTTTGTTCCTTTATGGCGGCGTCGGACTCGGCAAGACCCATCTCATGCACGCGATCGCGCTGCATCTGCGCCAAACGCGGCCAGAGAAGCATGTAGTCTATCTCTCCGCCGAAAAGTTCATGTACCAATTCATCCGTGCACTCCGTTTTCGCGACACCGTCGCCTTCAAGGAGCAATTTCGGTCCGTCGATATCTTGATGATCGACGACGTCCAGTTCATCGCGGGCAAAGACAGCACGCAGGAAGAGTTTTTCCATACGTTCAATGCGCTCGTCGATCAGAACCGGCAGGTCGTCATTTCGGCGGATAAATCCCCCAACGACCTCGAGGGCATGGAAGAGCGCATGAAATCGCGGCTGGGGTGGGGGCTGGTCGCCGATATTCACCCGACCACCTACGAATTGCGATACGGTATTCTCCAGTCGAAAGCGGACGATCTCGGCATCGAAATTCCCGAGAAGATTCTGGAGTTCCTCGCCCACAAGATTGCGTCCAACGTACGCGAACTCGAGGGCGCACTGAACCGCATCGTCGCTTACGCCAGCCTAATCGGCCGCCCAATTACCCTCGAGACGACGCAGGATGTTTTACAGGACATTCTGCGCGCCAACGATCGTAAGGTGACGATCGAAGAGATCCAGAAACGCGTCGCCGAACATTTCAATATCCGCCTCTCGGAAATGTACTCTTCCCGCCGCGCACGTGCAGTGGCACGACCGCGCCAAATCGCCATGTACCTCTCGAAGCAGTTGACGGCCCGTTCGCTACCGGAAATCGGTCGCAAATTCGGCGGCCGAGACCATACAACGGTGATGCATGCGGTGCGGAAAGTAGAGGAACTCAAGTCGACGGACAGTGGCTTCGGAGAGGACGTGGAACTCCTGCGGCGAATGCTCGAGACTTAATTGTTACCGGGCCTGCATTTCGCAGTATTCCCACACATACTTTTAGGGAAATATTACTGCTGCGCCCCCTAAATATGTCGCAGATTCCGGCGACTCATGCTATAAGTTGTGTCTTATCTGCATAAACGGCCCCATTCGGCTCGGCAATGGTACATTCGGGCGGCGACGGGGCCGGAACGTCTACGCTAACATTCCGAAGGGCATAAAAAAACAGCCATGAAACTAACCATCGAACGCGCCGCGCTCTTTCGGTCCCTCGGACACGTGCAAAGCATAGTCGAACGGCGAAATACCATCCCAATTCTCTCCAATGTCATGCTGGAAGCGACTGACGGACGCCTTGGCCTTACTGCAACGGACATGGATATCGCCATTGTCGAATCGGTACCTGCAGTCATTGATACCGCGGGCTCGACAACGGCACCGGCGCATACCTTGTACGATATCGTGCGGAAGTTGCCTGACGGCGCGCAGATCGAGCTCGACAGCAGCAGCGACGGACAGATGGCATTACGTGCGGGCCGCTCGGAATTCACGTTGCAGACACTGCCGACGGAAGACTTTCCACAGACCGATGGCGGAGACCTGCCGCATCAGTTCGCACTGCCAGCCAATGACCTGCGCGGGCTTATCGACCGGACACGGTTCGCGATCTCGACCGAGGAAACCCGTTACTACCTCAACGGCATTTTCATGCATACGACGGCCGGCGACAGCGGTGATGTCATGCGTAGCGTTGCCACGGACGGACATCGCCTTGCCCGGGTCGAAATGCCAGTCCCCGATGGTGCGACCGGCATGCCTGGCGTAATCGTACCGCGCAAGACGGTAGGTGAGTTGCGTAAGCTGATCGATGAGATCGGCGACGATATCGACATCGCGCTCTCAGATACCAGTGTGCGGTTCGCTTTTGACAACGCGGTCCTCACCTCAAAACTGATCGATGGCACGTTCCCCGACTACGAGAGGGTCATCCCCACTGGCAATGACAAGTCGCTGAACGTTGACTGCCGCAGCTTTGCGGATGCGGTCGACCGGGTGGCGACCATCTCGACGGAGAAATCCCGTGCGGTCAAAATGGCGGCCGCCGGGAATAACCTAGTCTTAACGGCATCCAGCCCGGATAGCGGCACGGCACGTGAAGAGATCGAGGTCGATTATGACGCGGATGCGATCGAGATAGGCTTTAACGCCCGTTACCTGCTCGACATCGCACAGCAGATTGAAGGTAGCGAAGCTGAATTCGTTGTCGCCGATGCGGCCTCACCCACAATTGTACGTGACAGCGAAGACGACAGCGCACTCTATGTGCTGATGCCGATGCGGGTTTAGGAGGCGGCATTCCCGTGAACGCGACATCGTTGACTGCTGGCGACACGGACTCCTTGGCCGTAACTAGGCTGCGGCTTACCCGGTTTCGCAACTACGCATCCCTAGCACTCGACCTTGAACCTCTTACCGTCGTTGCGACCGGGCCCAATGGGGCCGGAAAGACAAACCTCTTGGAAGCGATATCCTTTCTCGCTCCCGGCCGGGGTCTGCGTGGGGCGCGGCTCTCCGATATAGATCCGGCGCCGGCCGGCGAGACGCCATGCACCGCTGAAGATGTTGGTTGGGCGGTTGCCGCAACGGTGGAGACCAGAGAAGGCCCGATCGAGGTCGGCACCGGCCGGGCCGTCGGGGAAGAGCGCCGGACTGTGCGCATCGCCGGCAAACCGTACAAGAGCCAAGCGGCGCTCTCGGAATTCGTGAGCGCAGTCTGGTTAACGCCTCAGATGGACCGCATCTTCGTGGACGGCCCATCCGGCCGACGGCGCTTCCTCGATCGCTTGGTCTTCGGTTTCGATACGGCGCATTCCGGTCGGGTCAGCGCCTACGAAAGTGCGATGCGCCAGCGGGCGAAGCTGCTGCGCGACGGTGTCGGCGATGACATTTGGCTCGGCGCGCTTGAGAGCACAATGGTGGAGCGCGGGATTGCGATCGCCGCAGCGCGGCGCGAAATCACCGGCCGGCTGAATCGTGCATGCATGCTCGCCGACGGGCCGTTTCCGCAGGCAACACTCATGCTTGAGGGTTCGCTTGAGACATGGCTTGAGACTCTGCCTGCCCTCGAAGCTGAAGACCGCATGCGCGACGCGCTCGCGGCCGCACGGCGTGAAGGTGCAGAGACGGCACTCGCGCCGGTCGGTCCACATCGTTCGGATTTACGTGTCATGCACTTCGAGAAGGGACAGCCCGCCGACCTATGCTCGACCGGCGAACAAAAAGCCTTGTTGATCGCCATCGTGCTCGCGGATGCGCGGATGCGCGCGGCGGAACGCGATTCAACACCATTGCTTCTGCTGGACGAAGTGGCAGCACATCTCGATTCCGAGCGACGGACAGCGCTCTTTCATGCGATTCGAGACGTTGGTGCCCAAGTCTGGTTGACCGGAACGGACCGAGCAACTTTCGAAGAGATGCAAAGAGATGCGCAATTCCTCGACGTTCGCGGGGGACAAGCGTGTCTGCAAACGTGAGAACACACAAGGACGAACCATGAGCGAGCAAGTCGCCAACAACCTTACAGGCGAAGACTACGGAGCCGATTCGATCAAGGTTCTGCGAGGTCTCGATGCGGTACGCAAGCGGCCCGGTATGTATATCGGCGACACCGACGACGGGACTGGCCTGCACCATATGGTCTTCGAAGTCGTGGACAACGCCATCGACGAGGCGATGGGCGGTCATTGCGACCAGATCGACGTCTCACTCAATGGCGACGGGTCGGTGACGGTGGCCGACAACGGCCGCGGCATTCCGGTAGACATCCACGCGGAAGAAGGCGTCTCCGCCGCAGAAGTTATCATGACCCAGCTTCATGCGGGCGGAAAGTTCGACCAAAATACCTACAAGGTTTCTGGCGGACTGCACGGTGTGGGTGTTTCGGTTGTGAATGCCCTGTCATCCGAGCTCAATCTTACGATTAAGCGCGACGGCCAGATTCACTTTATGCGCTTTCATGACGGCGAGTCGGCAGCACCGCTCGAAGTGGTTGGCGACAGCGCAGGTGATACCGGAACTGAAGTGACCTTCACGCCGTCGACCGAGACCTTTACCCGCACCGAGTTCGAATACGCAATTCTGGAACACCGACTGCGCGAACTCGCTTTTCTGAATCCAGGAATTCGTATTGTCCTGACGGATGGCCGCAAACCGGACGCACCGACCGAGACGTTCCATTACGAAGGCGGCCTAATGGAGTTCGCCAAGTATCTCGATCGCTCCAAGACCCCCGTTTTCGATCCCCCCATCGTCATCCAAGGGGACAAGGACGAAATCGTTGTCGAGATCGCCATGCAATGGAACGACAGTTTCCATGAAACGATGTTGTGCTTCACCAACAACATTCCACAGCGCGATGGCGGCACGCACCTTGCCGGCTTTCGCGCGGCCCTGACCCGCCAAATCAATGCCTACGCCGCCGAAAGCGGCATCGCCAAGCGCGAGAAGATCGGCATCACCGGAGATGACGCCCGCGAGGGACTGACCTGTATCCTGTCGATCAAGGTTCCAGATCCGAAGTTTTCCAGCCAGACGAAGGAGAAACTAGTTTCGTCCGAGGTCAGGCCGGTAGTCGAATCGATCGTCAACGAACGGCTCGGTCAATGGTTCGAGGAACATCCGAGCGAAGCCCGGGGCATCGTCCAAAAGGTCGCGGAAGCCGCCGCGGCCCGCGAAGCTGCGCGAAAGGCACGCGAATTGACCCGACGTAAGGGGGCTTTGGATATCGCGAACCTCCCGGGCAAGCTGGCCGACTGCCAGGAGCGCAATCCAGACCTGTGCGAATTGTTCATCGTCGAGGGTGATTCTGCGGGCGGGTCCGCGAAGCAGGCGCGCGACCGCCGTCATCAGGCGATCCTGCCGCTACGCGGCAAGATTCTCAACGTCGAGCGCGCCCGGTTCGACAAGATGATTGGATCCGCCGAGATCGGCACGCTTATCGCGGCTCTCGGTACCGGTGTCGGCCGCGAGGATTTCAATCCCGATAAGGCACGATATCACAAGATCATCATAATGACCGACGCCGATGTCGACGGCAGCCATATCCGAACCTTGCTGCTGACATTTTTTTACCGGCAGATGCCGGAACTGATCGAGCGCGGTTATCTTTACATTGCGCAACCGCCGCTGTACCGCGTGCAGAAGGGTAAGTCCGAGGTCTACCTGAAGGATGACGGAGCCATGGAAGCCTTCCTGGTGCGCGAGGCGCTGGGGAATTGTACCCTGACGATCGGAGACGGCGAAGAAGTCGGCCGCGACGAGTTGCTCGAGATCATGGAACTGTCCCGCCAGGCGAAACAGGCCATGGTGCCGCTGGCGCGCAAGGTCGGTAATGCCGATGTGGTGGAGCAGACAGCGATTGCCGGCGCCCTCAACCCAGATGTTCTCGCCGATACCGAGCAAGCCCAGCAAGCGGCGGAATACGTCGTAAAGCGCCTTGATGCGCTGGCGGATCCATTGGAACGCGGTTGGAGCGGCACGCCGCAATATGGAGGCGGTTTAATCTTCTCCCGCACGCTGCGCGGCGTCGGCCAGATCTGCATCATTGATGGCGACACGGTCCGCAGCGCCGAAGGCCGACGCCTAGACGCCATAACACCAACGCTACAACGCTATTTCGTCCGCTACCCGACTCTCCGTGCCAAGGAAGAGGAGTTCCGTATTTCCGGCCCCATCGCGCTCGTCGATAAAGTAATGGATCTTGGAAAGAAAGGTATCGGCGTGCAACGATACAAGGGCCTCGGCGAAATGAATCCCGAACAGCTTTGGGAAACCACAATGGACGAGAACGCACGAACCCTACATCAGGTGAAGGTCGGACATGCCGACGAGGCGGGTGAGCTATTTTCCACACTGATGGGCGACCTGGTCGAACCACGGCGCGATTTCATTCAGTCGAACGCCTTAATGGTCGAGCATCTGGATGTCTAATCCCCGGTTATCGCTGGCATTGTCTTCCTTGGCCGGCTGCGATAAAGGTAACTTTGGTGTATTGAAGCGCTGAGCGGCGAAAAGGAATCCGGCGTGAAATTCGAGAAAAAAAGCAGCTACACGTTTGAGGAGCTGCTGGAATGCGGCCACGGGCGCCTATTTGGAAAGGGCAATGCTCAGTTGCCTCTTCCGCCCTTTCTGATGCTCGATCGTATTACCGAGATTAAGGCCGAAGGTGGTCTTCACGGTAAGGGCGAGATTATAGCTGAGCTGGATATCAATCCGGACCTCTGGTTTTTCAAATGCCACTTCGAAAATGATCCGGTCATGCCCGGGTGCCTTGGATTGGATGCCATGTGGCAGCTGGTCGGTTTTTTCCTTGGTTGGCTCGGGGGGCTGGGCCGCGGCCGCGCGATTAGCGTCGGAGAAGTTAAGTTTACCGGTCAGGTTCTTGATACAGCGAAGAAACTGACATACCAAATCAACATGAAACGGGTGATCATGCGGAAATTGGTTATGGGAATCGCAGATGGCGTTATGAATGTCGACGGCACACCGATTTACGAAGCCAAGGACATTCGTGTCGGCCTGTTCACCCCCAGCGAACAATCTTGACGGAGCTGACATGCGGCGAGTAGTCGTCACGGGGCTCGGCATTGTTTCCTGCATCGGAAACAACAAGTCCGAAGTGCTCGAATCTTTGAAAACCGGTAAATCCGGCATCGAATATTGCGAAAAGTACGCCGAACTTGGCTTCCGCAGCCACGTCCACGGCTCTGTAAAGCTCGATATCGAAGAAGCGCTCGACCGGAAAACTCGTCGCTTTCTCGGTGATGGTGCAGCCTACAATTATATCGCGATGCAGGAAGCGATCGAGGATTCGGATCTTGATGAATCTGACGTTTCCAACGAGAGAACGGGATTGATCATGGGGTCGGGTGGCCCGTCGACGAAGAACCTGTTATGGTCATGGGATACACTTCGCGAAAAGTCAGCAAAGCGGGTTGGGCCCTACATGGTTCCGCGCACCATGTCGAGCACCAACTCCGCGACCCTCGCGACACCGTTCAAGATTAAGGGCATCAATTATTCCATCACCTCCGCCTGCGCGACGAGCACTCATTGTATCGGCAACGCTGCGGAGCTAATCCAGTTTGGCAAGCAGGATATCGTCTTCGCCGGGGGGGGCGAAGAACTCGATTGGACGATGACGTTGCTTTTCGACGCGATGCCGGCACTCTCGTCGAAATACAACGACACGCCGCAGACGGCAAGCCGTCCGTACGATGTCAATCGTGACGGATTTGTCATTGCCGGCGGCGGCGGCGTGGTAGTGCTCGAAGAGCTCGACCACGCATTGGCGCGAGGTGCCAGGATCTATGGGGAAGTTGTAGGCTATGCCGCAACGTCGGACGGCCACGATATGGTACAACCGTCGTCGGAAGGCGCCATTAGATGCATGCGGCTGGCGCTCTCCGGCCTCAACGACCCAGTTGCCTATATCAATACACACGGAACAAGTACTCCCGTTGGCGATATAAGTGAGCTGACGGCGATTCGCGAAGTGTTCGGTGAAGACGTTCCAAAGATCAGCGCGACGAAATCGTTGACGGGTCATTCGCTCGGCGCAACTGGCGTCCACGAAGCGGTTTATTCGCTCCTAATGATGGATAACCGTTTTATTGCAGCCTCGGCGAATATCGAAGATCTGGATCCGGAAGCAGCACCATTCCCGATCGTTCAGGAGAGAGAAGACGACGTCGATTTGGACGTCGTGATGTCGAACAGTTTCGGCTTCGGCGGAACGAACGGCACGCTGGTCTTCCGACGCTATCACTCGTAACCGAGTGGAGGACGCATAGGTGTCGGGTTCTCCAACAGAAACAGACGGGCCAACAACGGTGACACAGCCTTTGATGGCAGGAAAGCGTGGGCTGATCATGGGAGTGGCGAACGACCACTCAATCGCTTGGGGCATCGCTGATCATCTACATCGCCACGGCGCGGAGCTCGCGTTTACCTATCAAAGCGAGGCGCTGGGACGGCGGGTAAAGCCCCTCGCCAGTTCGGTCAGTTCCGAAATTGTTGTGCCTTGTGACGTATCGGAACCGGGCAGCATCAAAGCTGCTTTCGATTCCGTCTCCGATCATTGGCCCTGCATCGACTTCGTCGTCCACGCAATCGCCTACTCCGACAAAGAAGAGCTGAACGGAAAGTATATCGATACGTCGCGGGAAAATTTTCTTCAAACTCTTGATATATCTTGTTTTTCCTTCACTGAAGTCGCCCAACGTGCTGCGCAGTCGATGCCCGATGGCGGCAGTCTTCTGACACTGACGTATGACGGCTCGCAACGAGTCATGCCAAACTACAACGTTATGGGCGTGGCCAAGGCCGCCTTGGAGGCGAGCGTTCAATACCTCGCGACAGACCTTGGCGGTCAGGGTGTTCGAGTCAACGCGATTTCCGCTGGCCCGATGCGCACACTAGCTGGATCCGCCATCGGTGGCGCCCGCTTCGTCTACAAATGGCAGGGCGAAAACGCTCCGTTACGACGCCATGTCGCTCTTGAGGATATCGGCGGCGCCGGAATCTACCTGCTATCGGACCTGTCCGCTGCCGTGACGGGCGAGACGCTGTACGTTGACTGCGGATACCACGTTGTCGGTATGGCCGCGACACCGGCCTGACCGCGAATTCATTCCCTCGATTGACACAAAAGAAACGGCGGGGAAGATCCCCGCCGCACCCAATTCAATTGAACGATTTAGCGATGGTGACTAGGATTCACCACCCGCACGCGCCCGTCCGCGGCGAGGACGATCACCGCGATTGCCATGGTCACCCCGCGGCGCACGCGGCTCGACGGGAATTTCTTCGCCAGTCTCCTGATTGACCGCCCGCATCGAAAGCTTGACCTTGCCGCGATCGTCGAGGCCAATGACCTTCACTTTGACCTCATCGCCCATGGTCACAACATCGCCGACTTCGCCGACGCGCTCTTGCGCCAATTCCGAGATGTGCACCAAGCCATCCTTGCTGCCCAGGAAATTCACAAAGGCCCCGAAGTCCATCAGCTTGACGACCTTACCGTTGTAAATCTTACCTACTTCGGGCTCGGCAACAATGTTGGTAATCCAGTCAATGGCGCGTTGACCCGCATCCGCATCGACGGCCGCGACCTTAATTGTCCCGTCGTCCTCGATATCGACCTTGGCACCGGTAACTTCGCAGATTTCACGGATCACTTTGCCGCCCGTACCGATCACTTCACGGATCTTGTCACGCGGAATCGACATGGTCGTGATCCGCGGCGCATTGTCGGAAACTGACTCCCGCGCCGCCGTAATCGCCCGGTCCATTTCGCCAAGGATATGCATTCGGCCGTCCCGCGCCTGATCCAGCGCGATGCGCATGATCTCCTCGGTAATCGAGGTGATTTTGATATCCATCTGCAGCGACGTGACGCCTTTTGACGTGCCGGCGACCTTGAAATCCATATCGCCCAAATGATCCTCGTCGCCGAGAATATCCGAGAGAACGGCGAAATCCTCGCCTTCCTTAATCAGACCCATGGCAATACCGGCGACCGGATTGACAAGCGGCACACCGGCGTCCATCAGCGACATCGATGATCCACAGACCGTCGCCATCGACGACGAACCGTTCGACTCGGTTACTTCCGAGACAACCCGGACAGTGTACGGAAAATCATCCTTCGCCGGCAGCAACGGACGCACCGCCCGCCAGGCGAGCTTCCCATGTCCGATCTCGCGCCGACCGGGAGAGCGCAAAAAGGACGCCTCACCGACCGAATAGGGTGGGAAGTTGTAGTGCAATAGGAAGCTTTCCCGATACTCGCCTTCCAGCGCATCGATGATTTGCTCGTCTTGGCCGGTGCCGAGGGTGGTCACCACCAACGCCTGCGTCTCGCCACGCGTGAACAGCGCGGAACCATGCGCCCGCGGCAGAATACCTACTTCTGCGGTAATATCGCGAACCATCTTGGTATCGCGTCCATCGATGCGCTGGCCAGTCTTGAGAATACCACCACGAACGATGTCCTTCTCGACCTTCTTGAAGACCGCCGCACCGATTTCGGCATCCAGCTCTTCTTCTTCAAGCGTACTCATGACCGTATCGCGCGCCGCGCCGAGCGCCTCGACACGTTCCTGTTTCAAGGTAAGCTTGTAGGCTGCGGTCAGCTGCTCTGTGGCAAGCTCCTTCACACGGGCAGCGACAGCGCCATACTGTTCCGGTTGTCCCGGAAGGTCCCATGGTTCCTTCGCACAAGCCTCCGCCAATTCGATGATCATGTTGATGACGGCTTGGCTCTGTTCGTGGCCGAATGTCACGGCCTTAAGCATGGTGTCTTCGTCCAGCTCTTGGGCTTCCGACTCGACCATGAGCACGCCCTCGAGTGTTCCCGCGACGACGAGGTCCAGCGTGGAATTGCCGAGCTGTTCCTGTTGCGGATTCAGCACGAACTCTCCATCAATACAGCCGACCCGACACCCACCGATGGGGCCCATGAACGGCACACCCGAAATTGTCAGGGCGGCCGATGCGCCAACCAACGAGACAATATCCGGATCGTTCTCGAGGTCGTGGGCCAAAACCGTGCAGATCACCTGCGTTTCGTTTCGGAATCCATCCGGAAACAGAGGCCGGATCGGCCGGTCGATCAGACGTGATGTCAGCGTTTCCTTCTCGGAAGGCCGACCCTCCCGCTTAAAGAAGCCGCCCGGGATTTTCCCGGCGGCAAATGTCTTTTCCTGATAGTTCACTGTCAGCGGGAAGAAATCCTGCCCCGGCCGAACAGATTTGTTGGCAACGGCCGTGCACAAGACCTGCGTGCCGCCGTATGTCACCAAAACGGCACCATCTGCCTGTCGGGCGATCTTGCCTGTCTCCAAAATCAGAGGCCGTCCGCCCCAGTTAATTTCCTTACGTGTGATACTAAACATCCATCGTTCCTTCACATTCGCCGCGACGTTTCCGCTTCTACGTCCACAGCTGTTCGCGACCGGGCCATCACGGCCGCGCTTCCATCATTCGTCTCTAGAGCTTTCGTATTGCGCTTTCCAAACGAACCTCGCCCGGCGGATCGGGCTCGCCGCACCAATGTGCGGCCTTGTCATATCGCTTTCTGAACCGGGCCGGTGCCGCACGATTAGCGGCGGAGTCCCAATCGCTTAATCATCGAATCGTATCTCGCGGTTTCCGTCCGCTTTAGATAGTCCAATAGGCGGCGCCTCTGGCCGACCATAATCAGAAGACCCCTACGGGAATGGAAATCCTTCTTGTGGATCTTCATATGTTCGGTGAGATTGTTAATCCGTTCCGTTAGGATCGCGACCTGAACGTCCGCCGAACCGGTATCTCCTTCGTTTGTCGCAAACTCATTAATGAGTTCCTGCTTTTTTTCAGCCGTAATCGACATCGTCTACTCCGTTTCTCTAAATGTTCAAAACGCGAACCGGACGCACTTCGCCAGCGCTGTATTTCGTCAGCGCCACCGGTTTGCCCATTTCGGTCGCGAGAACTGTTTCGCCCTCTCCGAACGCCGAAATGCGTTCGAAATCGGCTTTCTTCAATAACGGAACCGGCTGACCATTTCGCAGCCTTACCGCTTCCTGCTCCGTAAGGGCCAACGCCGGGATGTCGTCCAGCGGGGTCTCAACGGGTAACAGGCCTTCAAATCCAGCGCGACTCTGCCCAAAACCATCCAATTCGTCCAGCGAAATCGCACAGTCCTCTCCGAAGCCGCCAACGGCGGTTCGACGCAGCTGAGCGATGTGCCCAACTGTCCCGAGGTGCCGCGCAAGATCGCGTGCCAGGCTGCGCATATAAGCGCCCTTTCCGCTGACGACAGTGAACCGCGCATGGTCGCCGTCAAGCTCATCCAGCAAGCGAAAGCTCTCAATCCATATCCGGCGGGGAGCGAGTGCAACATCGTCGCCTCTCCGGGCAATGTCGTAGGCGCGCTCACCACCAACTTTTATGGCTGAAAAAATCGGCGGTACCTGCTCAATCTCGCCAACGAAGTCGGAAAGGGCAGTCTCGATCTCCGGTCTGCTGGGGCGTACGTCGCTCCACTCGACCGGTTCACCCTCTTCATCATCTGTCGTCGTCGCAACACCCCAGCGCAACGTGAACTGGTAGTTTTTTTCGCCATCGACGACATATGGCAAAGTTTTTGTTGCCTCTCCGAGGGCGATCGGTAACACACCAGTCGCAAGCGGATCGAGAGTTCCCGCATGTCCGGCCTTGCGGGCGTCGAGCCGGCGGCGAACTGCCGACACCGCAGAAGTAGATGTCATCCCCGCCGGTTTGTCGAGGATTACCCACCCGTTGACTAGCTGGCCCGATTTTCTACGGCGCGCCATCTTCGGATCCATCACCGCGCAAATCGCGCGCGACACCTGGCTCCCGCAATAAACCGTCGATCTTGGACGCATATTCGAAACGGGCGTCGAAGGAAAAAGACAAGCGCGGCGTAAATTTCAGGCGAATACGCCGGCCAACTTCTTTCTGGAGAAAAGAGGCAGCCCGATCTAAAGCCACCAGCGGGGCTGGATCGGCATCACCTCCGAGGGGCGTCAAAAACACGGTCGCCCGCTTAAGATCGGGGCTCATTCGCACTTCCGTCACCGTAAATGCACGCCCGATCAGCGCCGGATCGCGCAATGCGCCCCGCCCCAAAATTTCCGCCAACGCGTGACGCAACTCCTCGCCGACCCGAAGCTGTCGGACGCTCGGCTCCTTATGTTTTGCCATATCTGTTTCCGCGCGCCCTTCCGGCGCGATTATTATAAGGTTCGAGCAACTTCCTCTGCTTCGAAGCACTCAATGACATCGCCATCCTTGATGTCGTCGTAATTCTCGAAGGACATGCCGCACTCATAGCCCTGCTGGACTTCGCGGACGTCATCCTTGAAGCGCCGTAAAGACTTCAAGCTGCCTTCGAAAACCACCACATTGTCCCGCAACAATCGCACTTTGTTTCCGCGTTTGAATAGGCCTTCGGTCACCATGCACCCCGCTGCCTTGCCAGCCTTCGAGACACTGAAGACCTCTCGAACCTCGGCGTATCCGATCTGGCGTTCGTGAATTTCCGGGGCAAGCAGACCTTCCATTAACTTCTTCATATCGTCGATCACGTTATAGATGATCGAGTAGTAGCGAATATCGACATGATCCTGCTGCGCTAGCTGACGGGCTTGCGGATTGGCACGAACGTTAAAGCCGATAACGAGCCCGCCTGCGGATTTCGCTAGGATAACGTCGGACTCGGTAATGCCGCCAACAGCGTTATGCATCACCCGCACCTTGACTTCATCCGTCGAGAGTTTTTCGAGCGATCCGACGATCGCTTCAATCGAACCTTGAACATCGCCGCGGATAACGACCGGAAGCTCCTGCGCTTCGCCAGCCTTGATCTGATCGAACATCTGCTCGAGCGTACCTCGCCCACTTACCGTAAGCGATTTTTGACGTTCCGCCCGTTGGCGATACTCGGTGACCTCGCGCGCGCGCGCCTCATCTTCTACCGCGACGAACTCGTCGCCCGCGAAAGGTGCGCCCTGAAGGCCCAATACCTCGACCGGTTCGGCCGGTCCGGCGGAAGAAATCGGTTCGCCACGGTCGTTAATCAGCGCCCGAACGCGACCCCATTCACTGCCGGCAATGAAAACGTCGCCCTGATTCAGGGTGCCCCTTTGGACAAGCACGGTCGCAACCGCACCGCGGCCCCGTTCCAACTTCGCTTCAATGACAGCGCCTTGCGCCAGACGGTTGGGATTACTCTGCAACTCAAGGAGTTCTGCCTGCAGCACGATAGCCTCTTCGAGCTTGTCGAGATTGGTCTTCTCAACCGCGGAGACCTCGACGTCGAGGACATCACCACCGAGTTTCTCGACCACGATCTCGTGACTGAGCAATTCGTTCCGCACCCGGTCCGGATCCGCATCGGGCCGATCGGTCTTATTGATTGCGATGATGATCGGTACTTCCGCCGCCTTGGCATGGTTCAACGCCTCGACGGTCTGCGGCTGCACGCCGTCGTCGGCCGCAACCACGAGCACGACGACGTCGGTAACCTGCGAGCCGCGCGACCTCATCTCGGTAAACGCTTCGTGACCCGGCGTATCGATAAACGTGATCTTCTGACCGTCTTTCACTTCAATTTGATATGCGCCGATATGCTGCGTGATGCCGCCCGCCTCGCCGGCCGCGACATCGCTTGCCCGCAACGCATCCAGCAGCGAGGTCTTGCCGTGATCGACATGACCCATGACCGCGACCACCGGCGGTCGCAAGACCATATCTTCGCTGCGGTCGTCCTCACCAGCGATACCGATTTCAACATCCGATTCTGAAACCAGTTTCGCGTTGTGCCCGAATTCGGAAACGATCAGTTCCGCCGTCTCAGCATCGAGCACATGGTTCACGTTCGCCATGATGTCGAGGCGCATCAGCGCCTTTACAACATCAATGCCGCGCACCGCCATCCGGTTTGCTAGATCCGCAACGCTGATCGTCTCCGGGATCACCACCTCGCGTACGATCTTGCGCACCTCGCCACTCGCCCGCTCCTCTTTGGCCCGTTCCTTTTCGCGTTCTCGCGCGCGCTTCACCGCCGCCAGACTTCGGACGCGCTCTTCTTCAACGCCATCAGCTTCGTCCAAGGCTTGGCTGATCGTGAGTTTTCTATCCCGTCGCCGTGGCTCGTTGCGTGTGCGTGGCGTCGGGCGGTCCGCTTCCGGTTTTCCTACCCGCCGCGGCGGTGCCGCCGGTGCGTCGGTGGCACGGCGAGGTGCTGCTTCCGTACGTTTCGCCCGCCCTGTTGCTTCTTTCGGTGGCGGAGCTGCCGCTGCATCGGTTTCAGCAGCCGCTTGGGCGGCAGCCGCTTTGCTCGCCTCTTCTTCAGCCTTGCGCTGCGCTTCTTCTTCTTCCGCCATACGTTTCGCTTCGTCGGCTTCACGCTGTTGCCGTTTTTCCGCTTCACGAATCTGGCGGCGCTCCTCATCATGCGCCGCGCCGCGCAGGGCACGCATCCGAGCAGCCCGTTCCTCTTCGGTCAGATTCCCCACGTCTTGGATTGCGGCCGGTGTTTCTTCCGGTGCCGTGGGTGCCGGCGCATCAGCAATGGCCCGCATGTTGCCGCCCGCATTACGTTCGAAGGTACGCTTCTTCTTGACCTCGACCGTCACCGCCTTGGTTCGGCCATGGCTAAAACTCTGGCGGACCTGTCCGGTCTCTACCGTCTTCTTGAGTTCCAGTCGTCCCGGTCGGCGAAGAGTTAGCTTACCGTCTTGTTCGTTATTTTGTGTCATTTCTTAACCCCAATCACCGGCGTCGGTCCGAAAACCTTCCAATCGCCGTGCCTCGGCACTAAGCCGATCGGCGAGACCACCATCTGCAAGAGCGGCATGCACCACCCTTTCGCGACCAAAAGCCCGGCCGAGTTCAGCCGTGCGAAGCACTCTTACCACCATGACGCCACGAGACAACGCCTTAATTTTATCGCGTGCGTTTTTAGAAGCGTCAGACGCCTGCAACAAGATGGAGGCACTGCCCTCTGACAACCAGGCCCGCGTCTTCTCATACCCGGCGACCGCGTTTCCCGCCCGTCGCGACAATGCAACCAGATCTAAACAGCGATCCGTCAGTTGCCGCTCGATTCTATCGGAAAGGTCTTCCGGTGCCGTAACCCGCCGGCGCGATGCACGTGAAAACCGATTGACCGCTACCGCTTGGTCAACTAATGGGCGGCTGGCACCGACCCATAACCCTCTTCCTGGCAATTTTGCCAGAAGATCCGGAACAACCGTGTCGTCCGGGCCGACAACAAAGCGAATTCCCTCGTGGCGCGACAGGCTTGTTCCATCGACGATGCATCGACGATCACCGCCATCACCAAGCCGCAAGGCCATCGCTTTACCATTTGTCGCCAAATCCAGCATCTTTCGGATCTATTTTCCTCATACCGCTGCCGCTTCGGCCTGAGCGTCAGCTTCTTCAGACGCCGCAGCAGCTTCGGCTTCTGCCAGTTCCTCGGCAGTGAACCATCCGGCGGCAATCCTTGCCGACATGATCAAGGCGTTTGCGGTATCAAGATCGAACCCGTACTCACGCAAATAACCTTCTTCCGGATCGTTTAATTCGTCTCCGGCCAAATCAGCGAAATCTTCCAGTGTCTTAATTCCCCGTTCGCCAAGGGTCACTAGCATTGTATCGTTTAGCCCGTCGATCGCGGCCAACTCATCCTCGACCCCGAGTGCCCGGCGCTGCTCTGCGAGTCGCACGCTTTCGGCATCGAGGAAGTCCCGCGCGCGAGCCTGCAATTCCTGAGCGAGGTCTTCCTCGAATCCCTCAATCGAGGCAAGGTCTTCAAGCGGGACATACGCAACTTCATCGACGCTCGAGAAACCTTCGGTCACGAGCAGATGAGCCAAAACATCGTCGACATCGAGTGCCGACATGAAACGCTCGCTCAAATCGCGGCGCTCTTGCTGGCGCCGATCGCTTTCCTCTTCCTCGGTGAGGATATCGATCTCCCAACCGGTCAACATGGAAGCTAGACGGACGTTTTGGCCTCTTCGGCCAATCGCCAGACTGAGTTGTTCGTCGGGTACGACGACTTCGATCTTGCCGGCGTCCTCATCTAGAACCACCTTGGCAACTTCCGCTGGGGCAAGACCGTTCACAACGAAGGTCGCAGTATCCATCGACCAGGGAATGATATCAATCTTCTCGCCCTGCAGCTCCGCAACAACCGCTTGGACACGGCTGCCGCGCATGCCCACGCAGGCACCAACGGGATCGATACTCGAGTCGTGCGATAGGACCGCAATCTTGGCCCGGCTTCCGGGATCGCGCGCAACCGCCTTGATATCGATGATGCCGTCATAAATTTCCGGAACTTCCTGCGCGAACAGCTTGGTCATGAATTCCGGATGAGCCCGCGACAGGAAAATCTGCGGGCCGCGCATCTCGCGCCGCACATCGTAAATATACGCCCGAACACGATCGCCACGCCGGAAGCTTTCGCGTGGTAGCAATTCCTCCCGGCGCAAAACGGCTTCGGCACGACCGAGATCGACGGTCACATTGCCAAACTCTATACGCTTGACGAGCCCGTTGACCACCTCGCCAGCGCGGTCCTTATATTCCTCGTGTTGGCGCTCACGCTCGGCTTCGCGCACTTTTTGAACGATGACCTGTTTCGCTGTCTGGGCCGCAATGCGCCCGAAATCGATCGGCGGCAAAGGGTCCACGATGAACTCCCCAACCAAGGCGTCCGATTTCCGGTGATGTGCTTGATCCAAGGTCAGCTGAGTGACCTCGTTCTCCACTTCGTCGACGACTTCAATGTAACGCGCCAGACTAATTTCCCCCGACTTCCTGTCGATCACCGCCCGAATATCGTGCTCTTGGCCATATTTCGACCGGCCGGCCTTTTGGATGGCCTGTTCCATCGCTTCCAGAACCTGTTCGCGATCGATCGATTTCTCGCGTGCAACCGCATCCGCGACCTGCAGCAATTCGGTTTTTTGAACGACGGCCGTTTCCATCATTTCCTTACGCTCGCCCTTGTTGTGCCGCTTCGACCGATCCGGCCGCCAGCAGTTCATCGGTAATAATCAGCTTGGCATTGTCGATCTCTGCATACGGCAATGCCTTTGTCCCTTCTTCAGTGACAATGGTCACCACATCATCGGCGCAACCCGCGATGACGCCTCGATAACGCCGGCGCCCGTCAAGCGCGTCTCGCAGCTCGAACTTTGCTTCAAGCCCGGCAAACCGCTCGAAATCATCCTGCCGGACCAATGGCCGGTCCAATCCGGGCGAGCTGACCTCCAGCGTAAAGGCGCTGGATATCGGGTCCTCGACGTCGAGGATGACGGATACCGCCCGGCTGATCGCCGCGCAATCCTCAACGGTCATTCCGCCCGCGTCCCGGCGCTCCGCCATGATTTGCAGTGTCGGCCGCGCAGCCCCGATCATTTTAACCCGAACGACATCGTAGCCCATGCTGGACAACGCCGGGGCGATCATGGCTTCAACCGCTTGTGTTTGCGACGTACTCATACCCACCAACTAAAAAGGGCGGGCCGACGGCCCACCCACTACACTCGATACTGCAACCTGCAGTACCGTATGGGATTTATTTGTGACCTGTGTAGTCGATTTACCAGCGTAATACAAGGGATTTCTTGGGAAATACCCCGTATTCAAGGCCGCTTGAGGCGACGAAATCTCAGGTAAACACAAGGCCGGTTGTCAGATAACGCCTTCTGTTCATAGCGGGTTGGAGACCAGTCCGCAGGCCGTTCGCGCCAGTCCCGCGCCGCGGTCGCCATCCATTCAAACGCGGGGTGCGCGAGAACATGCTGCAAGGTCCACCGGACGTATCCCATTTCATCGCTTGCAAAGCGAAATTCCGCTTCATCCCGCATAACTCGTGCCAGCGCGTCCAGGTTCTCCGCAGAAATAAATCGCCGTGCCGCGTGACGGGCTTTCGGCCATGGATCCGGAAACAGCAGGAAGACCCAGTCGAGACAATCAGGGGGCAGCCGGTCGATGAGATCCCGCGCATCATCCGGATAGATTCGGATATTTCGCAGCCCTTTCTCATCAATCTCTCTGAGCAGGCGCGCGACGCCATTGACGAAAGGCTCGCAGCCGATGAAACCGCTATCGGGATGCGCCACCGCCTGTGTAGCCAAATGTTCGCCACCACCGAATCCGATTTCTAGGCAACATTCTTTCGGCGGGTTCTGAAATAAAGTTGCCGGATCGAGCGAACCATCGGCGGAAGCGATCTGAAGCGTCGGCAGCAATTCGTTCAATAGCCGCCGCCTTCCCGCCCGCAACGCGCGGCCAAACCGACGCCCATAAAATCGTCGAGCCGCGGACTTTTCCCCCGTCATCGACGACCCTGCACGTAGCCTATGTCAGCGCCGACTTGAGAGCGTCCACAAGGTCCGTACGCTCCCACGAGAAACCGCCATCCGCCTCCGGTTCACGACCAAAATGTCCGTAGGCGGCGGTCCGGGCGTAGATCGGACGGCTCAATCCCAAATGTTCGCGAATGCCACGCGGGCTCAAGTCCATCGCCTCTTGCACAGCGGCCGAGAGCTTGCCGTCTTCCACCGTTCCGGTCCCAGCCGTGTCGACATAGACCGACAACGGCTTGGACACACCGATCGCGTAGGCGATCTGTATCGTGCAACGATCCGCCAGATTAGCCGCGACCACATTCTTTGCGACATAGCGCGCAGCATATGCCGCGGAACGGTCGACCTTCGTCGGATCTTTGCCGGAAAAGGCGCCCCCGCCATGCGGCGACGAACCGCCATAGGTGTCAACGATAATCTTGCGCCCGGTCAGACCAGCGTCACCATCAGGGCCACCGATCACGAAACGGCCCGTCGGATTGACGTAAAATTCTTCCTCCGGGCACATCCAGCCGTCCGGAAGCACCTTGAGAACATGCGGTCGGACCAACTCGCGCACTTGCTGCTGTTCCATGCCTTCCGCATGCTGGGTCGATACGACGACGGATGTGACGCCGACCGGCCTGCCACCTTCGTAACGCACCGTCAACTGGCTCTTAGAATCCGGCCCAATCCCCGGCATACCCCCGGCGTGTCGGGCATCAGCCATGCTTTTCAGTACCTGATGGCTGAATTGAATCGGCGCCGGCATGAGTTCGGGCGTTTCGCGGCACGCATAACCGAACATGAGCCCCTGATCTCCCGCACCTTCATCCTTATTGCCCGAGGCATCGACACCCTGCGCAATATCCACCGACTGCGAGTGGACATAGCAATGGACTTCCATCTTCTCCCAGTGGAAGCCGTCCTGCTCGTATCCGATCTCGCGGACGCTTTTCCGAGCCAAGCCTTCGAGCGTCTCGTGCGTAATGCTGTCCGGGCCCCGAACCTCACCCGCGAGCACGACGCGATTGGTTGTTGTCAGCGTCTCACAACCCACACGTGCGTTCTCGCCGCTTGCGAGATAAATGTCTACAACTTCGTCAGAAATTCGGTCACAGATCTTATCCGGATGCCCTTCGGATACGGATTCGCTGGTAAACAGATAATCGCTGTTGCTCACGCCTCGTCCCTTCGGTTCACTGATTTCCCGTCAGATGCTTCCGTCGAAAATAACGAAAGACGACTCAGCCTCGGGCCGAGCCGGCGACCTTGTCGCAATCTTTCGGGCTGGCGTCAAGCTGACCAGTACGCCTGAGACCGTCAAAATGTTTTTTCAGTAGGAGAGGGAGCGCGCCAAATTGAACAAGCGTTTTCGGATCGCTGAATCGGACATCTTGTGGAACGCCCGCAACAATTCAAGCGTTTCCCGTTTGGTCAAAAGGCCTGAAGCATTCGCGGCTTGCGCAGTATCTCCATCTGCCAAGTCTTCAAAGAAAAAGGGAATAGGTTCGTCCAACACGCGTGCCATATCAAAAAGCCGACCCGCACCGATCCGGTTCGCGCTACGTTCGTAATTCTGTACCTGTTTAAAAGTAAACCGCAACGCCTCGCCGAGCTTCTCCTGACCCAATCCCTGAGGTGTGCGGCGATGACGCACGCGCCTGCCGACATTGACATCTATCAGATTCGGCATGGGTTTCGCCAGCTTTCGGAGCGTCAGCGTCCGTAAAGTGGCCATCTGAAGTCACCACTTAAATGTTCAGTCGTACTACCGCCCCACTCGACACGACGCATATTTGGAAGCTTGGATGTGAGATGCAAGCCTAAGGGACGGATTTGCGCCCATTCATCTGAGATACCGCAATCGCCACCAGACTGCAGACGCCGAGAAAAACGGCGAACAAGATATCGCCGAAGCGCGCATAGACCGGAGGAACGACGAGCGGCTCGGGCAGACGAAAATCGAAATAGCCTTTTTTGTTCAGCGGAATCGTTCCCACGATTCTGCCATAGGAATCGACGGCGCCCGATATGCCCGTATATGCCGACCGTACAAGCGGTACGCCCTCTTCGACGGCGCGAACACGGGCATTTGCAAAATGCTGGTGCGGGCCGGCGGATATCCCGTACCACGCATCGTTTGTCAGGTTGATAATGGCCGTTGGACGATCGTTTCGGTCGACCACGGCACCCGGGAAAATTACCTCATAGCAGACCAGCAGGCTCATCGCCGGAAGACCTGGCAGGCGCGCCGTTCGCACACCTGGCCCTGGCCGGTAGCCAATCGCGCCATCCGTAATCTTTTCGATCGGCAGCCACGATGCGAATGGAATATATTCGCCGAACGGAACCAAATGGGCTTTGTCGTGGTGCCCGACAATCTCTCCCGCTTCGTCGAGGGCCAGGATTGAATTGTGGGACCCTCGGATGCCCGTTTCGCGACGCGGCGCACCGGTCAGCAGCAAGCCACCTTGCGGAACCGCGCCCGCGAGGACCTGTCGAGCTTGCGCATCTTCAGCAAGATAGAAGGTCGCAGCCATTTCTGGCCATATCACATGCTTCACCCAGTCCGGCCTGTCTGCCCGGCTAAGCTGGTAGTGAGCCGCGATATTGCGCGCCCGGTATTGCAGCGCCCACTTCTCACGCTGCGGAATATTGGCCTGTACCAAGCGGATTCCGACATCGGTCACCGGTGACGCCGATGTGCCGAGTCGAAATGACCCATACCCAATATGCAGGAAGATCAGGGTCGCCGAGGCAATTCCGCAAGCCAGCCGGCCACGCAAACCGCCGCCAGATATGCCAGCGGGCAGTGCGGCGGACAACAGGGCCCATAAGCCAAGTCCATAAATTCCATAGATCGACGCCGATTGGAGCAATTCATCAGTGCCGCTCCAGGCATGTCCGAACAGGTTCCAAGGCAGACCCGTCAACACGTGACCACGCAACCAGTCCGCAGCCGAGAAACTTGCGACGACGGCGAAAATCAACGCGATCCGGCCTCGAGCGAACCCTGCGATAAGAACTGCCACAGCCGTGAACAGAGCAAGGAATCCCGGTAGACAAACTGCGGAGAATGGCAGCATCCAAGCATGCTTTTCACCGAACACAAGCAACGCATTCCCGATCCAGTAAAGTCCGCACGCAAAATATCCAAACCCGAACCACCACCCGAGAGCGAAACAGGCCCGGCGGCGATTGCGGACGCCCTCCATCAGCCAGACAAAGCCGGTCATGCCCAGAATTAATGCCGGGAGAAAATCCACCGGCGGCAATGACAGGGTCGCCAAACCTCCGCTGCCTAAAGCAACAGCGTATCTCCGCCATGATGATAATTGCTGTAAGCGCACCACAGCCCGATCGACTGCGCGAAACGCAGCCGGTAGAGAAGTGGGATTATCCGGCAAGGTCGGCTATTGGCGGGGTGTTACAAACCCGGACCCGACGAATCCGCCGTGCATCCGCGTCTGTAATCTCGAACTCGACACCGGAAGCGCCGTGCGCGATGACCTCACCCCGCGTAGGAACGCGGCCCGCCAGAGTGAAAATCAAACCTCCAACGGTATCGTTTCCGTATTCACGTTCTTCTTCGGTCAATATACGGCCGATGGTGTCCTCGAATTCGCCGAGCGGCAGCCGCGCATCGATATCGTAAGTTCCGTCCGCCCGCCGCCGCAGCAAGGGTCCTTCATCGACATCGTGCTCGTCTTCGATCTCACCGACGATCTGCTCAACAACGTCCTCGATTGTCGTCAGACCGTCGATTCCACCATACTCATCGACCACGAGCGCCATATGAATGCGTTCGAGGCGCATTTGCAGCAGCAGGTCGAGCACCCGCATGCTGGGCGCCACGAACAATATCTTCCGCAGGAGTTTCCGGGTATCGAACGTCTCCTCGGTAGCCATCGACGCCATCATGTCCTTGATGTGGATCATTCCGAGCACATCGTCGAGATTCCCGCGATAGACGGGCATCCGGGAGTGCGCTTCTTCGGCGATCAGGTTCAACAAGTCTTCCCGGTCGATGGACACGTCGACGGCAACAATATCCGCACGCGGCACCATCACATCGGATACGGTCAGGGCGCCAACGGTCAGCACCTTGTCGAGCATCGCCCGCGCAACTGGATCGACCTGCGGTTCCGCCTCTTCGTGCTGTTCGAAAAGCTCTTCGATCGTTTCACGCAGATTCGAGTCGCCATTGCGGCCGCTGCGCGCACCCCGGAACAGGCCACGGAAAAATCCTGATGGTTTTGGTGATTCGACTCCCGGCTCAGCAGTATCGTTCGTTTTGTCTTTCAGTGATTCGCCGCTCATCGCCGGTTACTCCGCTGCTTCCGGCAAGGCAACATATGGATCAGAATATCCGAGTTCGGAAAGGATGGAGATTTCGGCCCCTTCCATCTCGGCAGCTTCCGCCTCGGCGGCATGATCGTGACCTAAAAGATGCAGCAAACCGTGCACAACTAAATGAGATAGATGCGCCTCCATTGATTTCCCGTCCCGCATCGCCTCTTTTGTCACCGTTTCAAAAGCCAGAACAATATCACCAAGATGAAGCAGGTCATCCGGGCCCATTGGCTCGCCCATTGGGAAAGATAGAACGTTGGTCGACCGGTCACGCCCACGGTGCTCCATGTTCAGGCGCCGCACCGCACAATCGTCATTCAGAACCACGCTCAATTCCGCGTCATGCTCTGAACCCGCCGCCGCCCACGCGAAACAGACAGCATTCCTGACAATGGCGTCTACGTCAGACACAGCATGTCGCCAATCTTCAACGACGATTCCGAGCTCAAGATCGAGTCTTCCCGGCACCTGTCACGCTCCGTCCGTTTTCGGTTCGCGGGATTCGTAGGCACGGACGATTCGCGCAACCAGATCGTGCCGCACTACATCGGCATCGGTAAATCGAACGAAGCAAGCGCCCTCCATACCCCGCAAGATATCAACCGCGTCGCTCAATCCCGAACGAATTCCTACGGGGAGATCGATCTGGCTGAGATCACCCGTCACGACCATCCGGCTGTTCTCGCCAAGGCGGGTGAGAAACATCTTCATTTGCATCAAGTTCGTGTTCTGTGCTTCATCGAGAATCACAAAAGCGTTCGAGAGGGTTCGGCCGCGCATGAACGCCAGCGGTGCGATTTCAATTTCTCCGGATTCCATCCGCCGGGCAACTTGGTCTCCTGGCAACGTGTCGTATAACGCATCATAGAGCGGCCGCAGATATGGATCGACCTTGTCCCGCATGTCTCCGGGCAAGAATCCGAGCCGTTCGCCTGCCTCCACAGCCGGCCGTGACAATACGATGCGATCGACTTGGCCGGTAATCATCATGGCGACGGCCGAGCATACAGCGAGATATGTCTTGCCCGTGCCGGCAGGGCCAAGGCCAAAGACCAGATCGTTCTCAGTTATGGCTTTGATATAGCGCGTCTGCGCTGGAGAACGTGGAAGGATGCGCTTCTTTCGCGTCTGAATGACGGGCTGATCGTCGCCTGACAAATCAAGACCGCCGCGCGCCAGTCTAACCGCGGCATCGACATCGGCCGGCTCGACCGGCTGCCCCTTGGTTAGGCGGCGATAAAGCGCATCGAGCGCAGAACGGGCGATATCCGCAGAATCGAAAGGGCCGGAAATCGAAAGGTGATTGCCGCGGCTGATGAGCGATACCCCCAGCCGGTGCTCGATCTGCGCAAGATGCTTATCGTGCTCGCCGTAGAGCATCGGTAGCAATCTGTTATCGTCAAAAGAGACCCGGAGCGTCTCACGGTCATCGGCATTTGAGAGCATCGTCACGCCGTCGCCCTTTTCGGCCTCACATCCGGCAGGGTGCCGCGTAGGCTGTTGGAGAGAACCTCGTCAATCCGAACTTCGAAGAGCTGGCCGATGCGATGCGCCGGTGCATCAAAATGCACGGGCTGGAGGAAAGGCGAGCGACCGACAAGCTGGCCCATCGTTCGGCCTTCTCCCTCGATCAATACCGGCAAGGTACGCCCGCGCTGCTCTTGGTTAAACGCCTCCTGCTGGGCGCGCAGCAGCTGCTGCAGCGATTCCAGCCGGTCGCGGCGCACGTCCTCGGGCAGCTGCTCTTCCGAACCCGCGGCTGGCGTCCCGGGACGCGGGCTGTACTTGAAGGAATAGGCCTGCGCGTAGCCGATATCCGAAACCAGACGCAACGTATGGGCGAAATCGGCGTCCGACTCCCCGGGAAAACCAACGATGAAATCCGACGAAAGCGCCAGGTTCGGCCGCGCATCACGCAACTTGTCGACGAGCCGCCGATAGTCATCAGCCGTGTGACGCCGGTTCATCGCTGCCAGAATCCTGTCGGACCCCGATTGTACCGGAAGATGCAAAAGCGGCATCAGTTGCGGTACTTCACGATGCGCTTCAATCAGTTCGTCATCCATATCTCTTGGATGACTGGTTGTATAGCGCAGCCGCCACAGACCATCGATTTCGGCAAGTTCTCTGATCAGCCGGCCAAGACCCCAAGATTGTCCATCCGGCCCGTCGCCATGATAGGCGTTAACGTTCTGACCAAGAAGCGTGATCTCCCGGCTGCCTGTCGAGACGAGCCGGCGCGCCTCGTCGATAACGGCCGCAGCCGGGCGCGCTTGTTCAGCCCCCCGCGTGTAGGGTACGACGCAGAATGTACAGAAGCGATCGCATCCCTCTTGAATGGTGAGGAATGCAGAGACCCCTTGCGCAGCGGACTCTTCCGGCAGGTGATCGAATTTGTCCTCGGCCGGAAAATCGATGTCGATTGCCCATGCCCCGTCTTCCTGCGTCACCTGTTCGACCATCGCCGGCAGGCGGTGGTAGGTTTGCGGCCCGAGGACGATATCGACATAGGGCGCGCGCGCTAGGATTTCTTCGCCTTCGGCCTGCGCGACACACCCGGCAACAGCAATCAGCATCCTGCCACCATCGGCCTCTTTCTTCTGTGCCTGTAATTGCCGCAGACGACCGAGTTCCGAATAAACCTTCTCAGCCGCTTTCTCGCGGATATGGCATGTATTCAGCACCACCATATCCGCCCCCTCCGGCGAACCCGCGGCCTCGAAACCGGCTTCCGACAACGCATCCTCCATCCGTGCGGAGTCATACACGTTCATCTGGCAGCCGAATGTCTTGATAAAAAGCTTTTTTGTCACCGCCAGGCGTCCGAATCTCGGACAGCGGGCACTACCCTAAGGGTCATCAATGCAATAAGCGCTCTGCGCCGGTCGTTTGTCCAAAGTTCAAACCACACACTAACACCGCTATATTAAAGCTTTCAAGCAGTGCTGGGTACGTCAACTGCGGGTGCCATCTCAAGCTTATTTGCGGTCCGGCCCGAGAGCGAACGAGAAAATCCGGCTGTCACCACACGTTCGCAATACTGGGTGAGTTCCTTTCGTGACGCGAATTGGTCCAGCGTCACCGGATCATGGAGCGTAACTTCGACGCGAAACCGGCCGAAACCCAGCACGTGCCAAAAATGCGGTGCGAACGCCATGTCGCCGTACCACGCATAGATCGGCCGCAACAAGCGGCCCAGCGGGATACCGTCAATCCGGGTATAGGCAAGAGAGATCGGCTGAATCTGGACGGGCTTCTCATTGACCTCAATCTCGGCCGCGGCAAACAAGCTGCTCTTGAAGGGCAGAATGTTATTGCCGTCGCTGCTCGTCCCTTCGGGAAACAGGATCAATCGGTCACCCGTCGCAAGGCGATCCGAAAGTTCGCGCATCTGTTGACGAACATAGCGGGGATTTCGCTCGATAAAGATGGTTCGCTGCAGGGTAGCGAGGAATCCGAATACCGGCCAACCGCGGACATCGGCCCGGGAAATAAAACTCGCATCCACAACAGAGCCAAGCGCAGCGATATCGATATACGAGACATGATTAGAAACGAACAGCGTTGGGCCCGAGACCAGCGGGCGGCCGGAAACGATCAATTGCATTCCGATGGCGCGGCAGCACCAGCCGTGCCAGTGCACCGGCAGCTGCCGGGAAAAGGGCAGCCTCAAAAAGAGCGCCAAACCCTGCATGACGATTATATAAACCGTTAGACCGATCAGCAGAAATACGCGGAACACAGCAAGGGCCGTCGATCTCCTCATGCTTATACCGCCACTCCATTAGTCACGCGTCGCTTGGGCGATAACGCGCCAACGGCTTTACCCCTTCAAACACTCATCGGAGCGAAGCCTTAAAGTTCTTCTGGTATTCGGCATCCAAATAGTTCAAGCGGGCGGCGCCTGTCGACACAACGCCAAA